>PVBE010659791.1_pt1 | contig 11744 bp, 5 predicted proteins | sample 1631181 | NCBI WGS metagenome assembly PVBE01 (sample SAMN08397723, study PRJNA350692) | Marine metagenome, whole genome shotgun sequencing project. | isolation source: water | place: Pacific Ocean | collected 2012-04 | reverse complement strand
TGATCTCGCTCTGGTCCTGAACGATCACGGGATTTCCCTCGTGAGCGCGAAAGAGCGAACGAGTGGGCTGCGGTCGGGGCCCACTCTCGTTATTCAGTTAGGCACGATCCGAGGCTGCCGGAATGTGACCGTTTGTCGCAAGCCGGGTTAACCCGCATTTCTCGCCGGGTCATGGCCTGCGCGGCATTGTCGCGCCGACAGGGTAGGAGCGCTGCGCAGCGCGATGTGGGACATCGGGCAAGCAGCGCGACGCACCCTGTCGGTGCGACAGTGCCGCCCGAAGGGTCGCTCCCAGGCGCGCGCCCGCGTTGTCAAAGACCGAAGTGCGTAGTCCCACTACGCTCTTCGGTCTTTTCCTAGCGGATCGCATCACCTGGGAGCGACGCAGGCCGTGACCCGGTGAGAAATGCGGGTTAAGAAAACACCGGATGGTTTTCGACCAGGCCGGCCGGGTCCTGGTGGATGATCACTTCCGCGCCGGGGAAGGCTGCGGCGATCATGACCTCGACCTGGTCGGCGATCTCGTGGGCCCGGGCCAGCGTAAGTCCGCCGTCCAGTTCCAGATGCAGCTGGATGAATCTCTGCACGCCCGAAGACCGGGTACGCAGATCGTGGACATCGCGTACTTCAGCGTGGGTTTTGGCGATAGCCACGACGCGGGCCCGTTCGTCGTCATCGAATTCGCGGTCCATCAGATGATCGAAGGAATCGCGCACGATGCTGAAGGCGCTCCACAGGATGTATCCGGCTACCAGCGCGGCCACCAGCGGATCGACGAAGTGCCAGCCCAGCCCCGTCACCGCCAGCAGACCGGCAATGATGCCCAGGTTGACCAGCAAATCGGTCTTATAGTGCAACTGGTCGGCCGAGATGGCGAGCGATCCGGTCTTTCGCACCACGTAGCGCTGAAAGACCACCAGGGCCAACGTCAGCAGGAGCGACAGCACCAGCACGGTCACCGCCACCGCCCCGTTGTCGACGGGCTGAGGCCGGATCAGGCGATGGCCGGCCTGGAACAGCAGGAACACGGCCGAGCCGCCGATGAAGGCGGCCTGGCCAAGCCCGGCCAAGGCCTCGGCCTTGCCGTGGCCGAAGCGGTGCTCGCGGTCGGGCGGCATCAGGGCATGGCGTACGGCAATGAAATTGATCACCGAGGCCAGGGCGTCGAGGATGGAATCGACCAGTGAGCTCAGCATGGCCACGGAATCGCTGAGCAACCAGGCGTACATTTTGATCGCGATCAAGAGGCCCGCCACAGCCATCGCGGCATAAGTGGCGCTGCGCATGAGCGCCGCCTTGCGGGCCGGATCGTTCACGGATAAAGCCTCTGTGTAGTCCAGCCCTGGTCGCTCTGGCGAAACAAAATCCGGTCGTGCAGGCGGAAAGCGCGCTGATGCCAGAACTCTATGGTTGCCGGTTTGATACGGTAGCCGGTCCAGAAGGACGGCCGGGGGATGTCGCCGACGGCGTGCTTGAGGGCATAGCCAGCCACCGCCTTTTCCAGCTCGAATCGCCCGACCAACGGCTGTGACTGCTTCGAGGCCCAGGCGCCGATGCGGCTCTGACGCGGCCGGGTGGCCCAATAAGCATCGGCTTCCTCGGTGCTGACCTGCTCGACCGGGCCCTGAATCCGCACCTGACGGTTGAGGCTTTTCCAGTAAAAACACAAGGCCGCCGCCGGGTTCTCGGCCATTTCCTTGGCCTTGGGGCTATCCGTGTTGGTGTAGAAGGAAAAACCGTGTTCGTCGGCGGCCTTGAGCAGCACCATGCGCACTGCCGGCAGGCCGTCAGCGTCGCAGGTGGCCAGGGCCGCCGCGGTAGGGTTGATGGGCTCACTCAGGGTGGCCTCATCGAGCCATTCGCCGAACAGCGCCAGGGGATCGCGTTTGGCCGCCTTTTGGCCCAGCAACTCCCGGTCCTGCGGATCGTTTGAATCCGCCGAATCCGTTTTCGTCATAACTGCCATCACATACGAAAAGTGACCGCCGAAGCGGTCCTGCGAGTATTCTAACGGGGGCGACGAGGCCTTGTCGATACGGTGCATTTCCAGTTTTTTTTTCTTCGCTGCCACAATATTGACCAATTGTTGGGGGATTCTGGCTCTAAACCTTTCATAGGGCCTATAATACTGGAACAATCAGGCCGGCAGCGGTCGCCGAGGGCGGGGCGCAAATGGGTCGGCCCAAGCAAGTCGGAGGCTTGGAAGGCATGAAGGTCATCAAGATTATCGCGGCCGGTGCTATCGCGCTGTCGCTGGCCGCCTGCCAGGATGCGGGGCCGAAGCAGCAAATCGGTACTCTTATCGGTGCCGCAGCGGGCGCCGTGGCGGGGGCCCAGGTGGGCAAGGGCAAGGGCCGGATGGTGGGCATTGCCGTGGGCACACTGCTGGGATCTTTGGCCGGTAGCGAGGTCGGCAAGTCGCTCGATCGCGCCGATCGCATGTACATGCAAAAGACGACACAGCAGTCCCTGGAAGCGGTGCCGTCAGGCAGCACCAGTAATTGGAAAAACCCCGACAGCGGCAACAGCGGCACGATAACGCCGCAGCGCACATATCAGAAGGCGGAAGGTACCTATTGCCGCGAATTCCAACAGACCATCAGCGTCGGCGGCCGCACTGAAGAGGCCTACGGCACAGCCTGCCGCCAGCCTGACGGTACCTGGAAGGTCGTCAACAACTAACGCTGTCGCCTCGCCCGGCGCCTGAAAGCCCGAGCGCGATGTTTAGGCCAGATATTTGGCGCAGGTCCGCGGCCGGTCCGACTGTGACCGCCCTGGTGGTCCTGGCTATCCTGACGCTGGCAACATCGGCGCCGTTGTTGGCCGCTGGCAGCAATGCCGACGCGGTTGCCGTCATTATCGGCAACCGCAGTTACGACCAGGCGCCGGAGGTCAAATTCGCCCACAACGATGCCGAAGCGGTGAAGCACCTGGTGCTCGAGGTGCTAGGTTACCGGGCGGCCAACGTCATCGATCTACGCGACGCCACGTTGGCCCAGATGGTGGCCCATTTCGGCGCCGACAAGGGCCCCGCCGGCAAGCTGGCCAACTGGCTGCGGCCTGGCCGATCCGACGTTTTCGTTTTCTATTCCGGCCATGGTGTGCCTGGGCTCGAGAACCGTCGGCGTTACCTGCTGCCGGTCGACGGTGATCCCAACCTGGCTGAGATCACGGGCTATCCGCTGGCCCGGCTTTTCACCAACCTGGGCCGGCTCAAGGCGCGTTCGGTGACTTTGGTGCTTGATGCGTGTTTTTCCGGGCAGACGCCGGCCGGGCCGCTGCTGGCCTCGGCCTCGGGTGTGCTTCTGGCGCCGCGGCCGGCGCCGAAACCGGGCGGGCTCCGTATCCTCAGCGCTGCTGCTGCCGACCAGATTGCCAGTTGGGACGAAGACACCCGTCAGGGCCTGTTTACAGAGCATCTGCTGGCCGGGCTATACGGCTTGGCCGACGGCAACCCCTACGGCGACGGCGACGGTGCCGTGACCTTGGCCGAGCTCGGACGCTATCTCGACGATGAAATGAGCTACCAGGCCAAGCGCCGTTTCAGCCGCCGACAAAAGGCCATGCTGGTGGGCCCGGCGGACGGCGTTCTGGTCCGGCTGGTGCCTGGTGCGCGGCGCTGGCGGCCCGGGCGGCCGGCCGCCGCAGTGCGGCGCGCGCCCCAGCCCACGGACGAGTTGGCGATCGAGCCCATCGAGCGGCATCTGGTGGCAGGCGCCGAAGCGGTGGTGCGCAAGGCGCCCAGCGCCGGCGCCGATTCCCTGGCGTTGCTGCTGCCAGGCGAATCGGTATACGTCGCCGGCCGCTTGCGGGAGCGCAACTGGTATCTGGTCGGGGGCGGCGGTTGGGGCCGTGGCTACGTCTTTGTGCCCAGGCTGCAGGAACGCTCGCACACCCCGGCGCCGTCCGGCCGGACCGGCAACGAGTCAGGTCAGACCATCGTCGCCGCGGCGGCGGCTGCCGCCCGCAAGGTGGCCAGCGACCTCTATGGTCCCGAGGCCGGGCGCCTGGTGGGCCGGGGTATCGAGATCCTCTGGGGTGGCTTGTTCCGCGGCGAGCGCGGCGGCGAGCTTGGCCAGGACGACCGCCAGCGGATGGTGCGCAACCTGCAATTGGCGCTTGAGCTCGATCCCAGCGGCAGCGAACGGCGCTGGTTCAATTCGGCCAGCGGCAATGGTGGCGCGGCGCGGCCGCTACGCACCTTCCGCACCGCGGCCGGCATTCACTGCCGCGATTTCCGCCAGACCGTGCAACTCGGCGGCCAACACGGAGAGGCTTTTGGGACGGCCTGCCGGCGGCCCGACGGGCACTGGCGAATCATCGCCAAATAGGGTTTACACTAGGTTCCGAAGTGGCCAAGCTCGCGGCCGATTGCCGGCAGCCGGTTCTGGGGTGGAGATGATTGGGACGAAAGATCCGGGAATGATTATTCGCTTGCTGGTGGCGGCGTTGCTGGTCGTCCTGGTGGCGGCTGCCGACCGTCCCGAGTTCGCCGTCGGCGTCGAGGCCTATGAACGGGGTGAATACCAGAAGGCCTTCGAGGCCTGGCTGCCGCTGGCCCGCGAGGGCGATCCGGCGGCCCAGCGCAACGTCGGCCACATGTTCCGCCGCGGCCTCGGCGTGCCCAAGGATTTCAAGAAGGCGGCCGAATGGTACCGCCGGGCTGCCGATCAGGGACTAAGCCGGGCCCAGGCCAACCTCGCCAACATGTATTTGCGCGGCCAGGGCGTGGCCAAGGATGCCAAGCTGGCGGCGCGCTGGTTCCGCCGCGCTGCCGAACAGGGCCACGCCATCGGCCAATACAATCTCGGGCTGCTCTACGAGAACGGTGTCGGCGTCGAGCGCAGCGAGGCCGAGGCCTTGAGCTGGTACTACCGGGCGGCTCAAGCCGGGCACCAGAAATCGAAGCAGCGCCTGGCCCGCTTGGTGGCGCAGGGCGCGGCACCGGCGGCCAAGCCTCAGCCGCCAAGCGCTGCTGAGGCCCGGGCCGTGGCGGCGGCGCCGGCTCCGGCCGAGACCGAGAGCGAGGCCAAAGAGGTCGACCCGCCACCGCCTTCGGAGGTGCTGGTCAAAGAGGCGGCCGCGGAGCTAGAGCGCGAACGCCAGCGTCAGGCCGCGGCGCAAGCCGAGGCCCAACGGAAGGCCGCGGCGCAAGCCGAAGCCCAAAGAATGGCCGCAGCGCAAGCCGAAGCACGGAAAAAGGCTGCGGTGGAAGCTGCGGCAGTAGCCAATCGCAAAGCGGAAGCTGCAGCCGTCGCTGCAGCTGACGCCAACCGTAGGGCCGAGGCGTTGGCAGCCGCAGCAGTCGAGGCCAAACGCCAGGCTGAAGCTGAATCCGAGGCCGCGGCCAATGCAGAGGCTTTGGCCGACAGCGAGGCCAAAGCAGCCGGGCCGCTCCCGCCTTCGGAGGTGCTGGTCAAGGAGGCTGTCGAAGATGCCGAGCGCGAACGCCAGGCTGCGGCGGAGGCGACGGCCGCCGCGGCAGCCGAGGCCAAACGCCAAGCCGAAGCCGAAGCCGAAGCCGAACGCCAGGCCGAAGCTGAAGCTAAACGCCAGGCCGAGGCAGAAGCGGAACGGCTTGCCGAAGCCGAAGCTAAACGCCAAGCCGAGGCCGAAGCCGAAGCCGAACGTCAAGCCGAGGCAGAAGCGGCAGCCGAGGCCGCAAGCGAGAGCAAAGCTGCCGGATCACCTCCGCCAACCGAGGTGCTGATCAAGGAGGCGGCCGAGGAGGCCGAGCGCGAACGTCAACGTCAGGCTGCGGTGGAAGCCGAGGCGAAACAAATAGCCGCGGCGGAAGCCAAGATCGCAGCCGAAGCCGAAACCAAACGGCGCGAGGATTTGGCGCAGGCAGCGGAGGAGGCGGAACGCCGTCAGGAAGCGGCCGAAGAAGAGATGAGAGCTGAGCTCGAACGGCAGGCAGCCGAAACCGTCAGGTTGGGGCGCAAGGAACATCAGGCAGCCGAGCGAGCCAGCCGGGAGATCGCCCGTGTCATCCGTCTCGCCGCGAGCCAGGCCGAGGAGGATGCCGCGGAGAAAGCAACGGAGGCGACGGCAAGTAAGGCCGAGGAGGAAGCAGCGGCCGAGGCGGCTCGTAGGGCCGAAGAGGAAGTGGTCGAGAAGGCTGCGGCCGAGGCGGCTCGCAAGGCCGAGGAGGAAGCCGCCGAGAAGGCAGCGGCCGAGGCGGATCGCAAGGCCGAGGAGGAAGCCGCCGAGAAGGCAGCGGACGAGGCGGCTCGTAGGGCCGAAGAGGAAGTGCCCGAGAAGGCTGCGGCCGAGGCGGCCCGCGAAGCCGAAGAAGAAGCGGCCGAGAAGGCAGCGGATGAGGAGGCTCGCAAAGCCGAAGAGGAAGCGGCCGAGAAGGCAGCGGATGAGGCGGCTCGCAAGGCCGAAGAGGAAGCGACCGAGAAGGCAGCGGACGAGGCGGCCCGCAAGGCCGAAGAGGAAGCCGCCGAGAAGGCAGCGGACGAGGCAAAAAGCCCGGACAAGGAAACGGAAAAACCGTCCGAAACTGACACGTCAGAAGACGAGATCGTCATTGATTTCGGCGACGACAAGGAGCAGAAGGACGGAGACGAGATCGAAATCGATTTCGGCGACGACGAGGATGACAAGGGGAAAAAGGAGTCTGTCATCGAATTCGACGACGACGATTCCAAGTCCGAAAGCGATGCTAAAGCCGATCCGGATGCAGAGGACCGGGCTGCTGTCGGCAGCGACAGCGAGGAGGATACAGAAAAATCTTCTCGGCCCAGGGGCGGATCTGGTATCGCCGATCGGGCCGCCCAAGAGCGATTCGCCGCCCGTTCGGTAGCTGAGCGCTTGGCCGACGCGCGCCGGCGATACCTCGAGGCCCGTCGCGCCAAAGCGGCGGCTGCAGAAAAGGCGAAGCAACAGGAAGAGGCCTTGGAAGAGGACGTCGAAAGCGAGGCTGTTGACACGGAAGAGAAGGCCGAGCCCGGACAAAAGCCGGATCAGCCCCGCCAGGAAGACGAGGCCAGCCAGGCGGAAAAAGAACGCAAAGCCGAGGAGGTTCAAAAGGCTGATGACTCCCGAAAGGTTGAGGAAGCTCGTGTGGCCGAGGAAGCCCGCAAAGCCGAAGAAGCGCGCCAGGCCGAGGAAGACCGCCAGGCCGAGGTAGCCCAAAAGGCTGAAGAGGCGCGCAAGGCCGAGGAAGACCGTAAGGCCGAAGAGGCCCGTCAAGCCGAGGAAGCGCGGAAGGCTGAAGAAGCGCGCCAGGCCGAGGAAGCGCGAAAGGCTGAAGAGGCGCGCAAGGCCGAGGAAGACCGTAAGGCCGAAGAGGTCCGCCAAGCCGAGGAAACGCGGAAGGCCGAAGACGCTCGCAAAGCCGAAGGAGCACGAAACGCCGAAGAGGCTCGCAAAGCCGAGGAAGACCGTAAGGCCAAGGAGGCTCGCAAAGCCGAGGAAGCGAGGAAGGCCGAGGAGGCTCGCAAGGCCGAGGAAGACCGTAAGGCCGAAGAGGCTCACAAAGCCGAGGAAGCACGTAAGGCCGAGGAAGCTCGGAAGGCCGAGGAAGCACGGAAGGCTGAAGAAGCACGTAAGGCTGAAGAAGCACGTATCGCTGAGGAAGCCCGCCAGGCCGCGGCTGCCGCTCGGGCCGAGGCGCGGCGTCGCGCCGCTGATCTGGCTGCCGCAGCCAAGGCCCGAGCCGAGGCCGAAGCGGCGGTGGCCGCCGCTCAGCGCAAGGCAGAGGGGGAATTTCAAGCTGCCGAACAGGCCCGGCAGCGGGCCGAGATGGCGCGCCGGCTGGCCGAAGAGGCCGAGGCGCAGCGGCAAGCGGCGATGGCCGATCGCCGCGACGCTGAGAATCAGGCGGCGCAGGCCCGCCGCGAAGCCCAGCAGGCCAGGAAAGACGCCGACACCATGAGCGATGTCGCCAGGAAGGCCGAGGCAGAGCGCGAGGCCGCGGAAGAAGCGCGCCGCAACGCCGTGATCGATGCGGCGGAGCGGCGCAAGGCGGCCGAACTCGAGAAAGCGCGGGCGGCTGGAGATACCAATGTGCGGCCCTCGCCGCTGCTGGTCGCCGAGGCCAAACGAGAAGCTCAGCGGGCAGAGCGCGAAGCGGCGCAGCGCCAGTCGAGCGAAGCCAGCGATGCCGAAGTGCCAACGCAGGTGGCGAAACCGGTGCCGCAATCGCCGGTGGTCGTGATTGGAGGTTCGGGAGGAACTTCGGAGGATGCTGCCCAGAACGCTGACGAGGAGGCTAAGGCTGTACCCCAGACCCCAGTGATCGTCGTGGCAGAGGCAAAAGCGCGGACCCTGCCGGAACCCGATTCGAATAGCGATGTGGCTGCCACCGAGTCGGCGGCAACGCCAGCCGAAACGGAGACGAGCCAGTCCCCTGAGTCGGTGCCGCCTTCGCCGCTACTGGTTGCCGAAGCCAAGCGGGAGGCTGGGGAAAAGGAAACCTCTAAGGAAGCCGCGGCAGAGGATGCCGTCGCGCCGCCGCCCTCTCAGGTACTGGTCAGCGAGGCCAAGGCGGCCAAGGAAAACCAAAAGGAACAGCCTGGGGAGACCCAGTTGGCGGCCCGGGTCGAGGCCGTACCGATGGCGGCGCAATTGGACGCCGGCCTGGCCGCCTATTTGGCGCGGGACTACCGCACGGCAATGGCCAAGTGGTTGCCGCCGGCCGAGGCCAACCACGCCGAGGCCCAGTTTTATGTCGGCGGCCTCTATCGCGACGGCAGCGGCGTTGCGGTCGATCTGGCAGAGGCTTATTTCTGGTGGAGCCTGGTGGCACGCCAGGGTCATGGCAGGGCCAAACGCTATCTGGAGGCTCTGGAAAGCGAATTGCTGCCGGCCGAGCTGGCTCAGGCCAAACGCCGCAGCGACGACTGGAAACCGCCCCGACGCTGAGGCCGGGCGAAACAATCGGCCATCGGTGCGCCGGGATTAGATCTTTTTGAACCGGTTTTCTGCGATTTCGGAAACAGGCGGTTTATAGGGCGTCCAATAGCCGTTTGGAGTCTTGGAGGTCCGCCGTGTCCAGGCCCTCTTTGATCCCGGCATGGATCGGTGCCAGCAGTGCCTTCGCCTCATCCGACTTGTCGCGCTCGGCCCACAACTGCGCCAGGCCCGTGGCGGCGCGCAATTCAAACAGCGTGGTGCCTTGCCCACCGGATAGCGTCAGAGCCTGCTGAAAATTCTCCACAGCTCCCGCCTGATCGCCCCGTTCGACATTAAGCTTCGCCTGCATGCGATACATTTCCGGCAGCCAAATTATCTCTTTCGTTTCGGCTGAATTTTCGAAAGCTTTGTCCAAATAGGCTTGGGCATCGGCCGTGCGACCCATGTGCAATAGCCCTTCGCAGGCAACGTAATATTGAAACGCCATGCGCGGATAGCCGGTTTCGACGACTTGCGCCAGGCTTTGTTCCAAAAGTGCCGAACCTTCCTCGGTTTGTCCCAGCATGATCATACCCCAACCTTTTAGAATCTTGGGTGTGGTGGCGATCATGGTAAAGGTAGCCCCGTCGGCCTCGACCCTGTCTTCCATCTCCGCGACCCAGTCGACAAGGGCAGCCGGGTCGCGGCGCATCAGGTATACGGTACTGACAAATGCGCGAGTAAAGACTTCGCTGAACTTGTGATTCACCTGATCGCAAATCACCAAAGCGTCTTTGGTGTACTGCAGACCGGTATCCATTCTGCCCAAGAACGTGTGGGCCAATGATCCAATCGTTCGGCTACACACACCTGGGTCATGACCGCCCCATTCGTTGGCATGATGAGCATGGCGATCGGGATCATACAGTCGGATTCCCTGTTCGCTGTGATGCAGGGTCTTTTGCAGATTTTCACCTGTCGAACTGGTGGTCCAGGCGGAATGATGTGCCTGCAGAACAGCCCCGTCGTCGTCTTGGCGCAAGCCTATTTCCAGCAGTTTCTCCGCCGTCCGCGCCGCTGTTTCGCCGTCCTGGGCGCCAAAATGCTCGGCCGACCACTTTTGCCAATTGACCTTGAACTGCAAGGCATCGTCGTCGATCCGATCAGCCAGCTCCGAGGCCCTGGTAAGTGCAACCGCCACTTCCGGTGACTTCCCGCCCAAAGTCCACAGCAGAAGCGTGTTGAGGGAAAGATAGCAATCCAGTTCCATGCGGGTATTTTCGGCGGCCTCAGGGGCCAGGTCGATCTGCTCGATGGCGCTGCGGTAGTACGCCACGGCCTCGTTACCCGCGGCTTGTGCGTTTGCGCCCTCGGCGGCCACGATCCAATGTCGCGCAGCTTCAATTGGTTTGTCGGCGGCCGCCAAATGGTGGGCCAAAACATGAGGCGGGTAGGCACTCTGATTCGCCGATTGGCTTTGCATGACTTTGGCAATCGCGCCATGCAGCAGGCGGCGTTTTTTATTCAGCATGCTGGCGTAAGCCGCGTCCTGAATCAGGGCATGCTTGAATTCGTAGACGACATCGGGCACGACGCCGCGGCGATGGACCAACTCCGCCGCTTCAAGCTGAACGAGTGCCTCATCGACTGAGGATTCGTCGATAGCGGAATCTTCGAGAGCGGATACCGCGGACAGCAACTCGTGACTGAAGCTGCGACCCAGCACTGCGGCAAGTTGCGCCACCTCCTTGGCCGTCCCCAGGCGGTCGAGCCGGGCCATCAACGAATCCTGCAGCGAAGCCGGGATGGCCAGCGCGGGCAAGGGGCCGTCGAGCGCAAAGGCATGGTCGTCTTCCCTGAGCAGGCCCGATTCCAACACCGTCTTTGTCAACTCCTCCACGAACAGCGGCACGCCGTCGGTTTGCGCCACGATTTGCTTCTGCACCTCGTCGGGCAGGTCCTTGCCCCCGGTGACCCCTGTGATCAAGGCGGCGCAGTCCCGACGGCCCAGGTTGTTCAAAGTGTGGGCCGTAACATGCGCGCTGCCGCCCCAGGGAGCGGCGAACTCGGGCCGGAAGGTAATCACCAAAAGCAGGTTTGCGGTCCTCGATCGCTCGACCAACCGGTCGAGGAATTCCTGTGTCGAGGGGTCGATCCAGTGTACGTCCTCGACCACCATCAGCACCGTCTGGCGGGCCGCCATGGCCTCGATGACGGTGATGGTGGCGTCCAGGGCCTTGGCTCTCGACTGTTGCGGCGTGAACTCGAGATCGGGATAGCGTCCCTCGGTAGGCAGCGACAACATGGTGGCCAGCACGTAGGCGCGCTCGTCGGATGCAAGGTCCAGGCCGGAGAGTTCGGCTTCGACCTTGTCTAGCTTCTCAGTCGGTCTGTCATTCTTGTCGATACGCAGCGCCCGCTCGAACTGATCGATCAGCGGATGGAGGGCGCTGTTCTGGTGGAAGGGCGAACAATAATAGAGCACCCGGCTCGTCACCTGGCCTTCCAGCCGCTCCTGCAAGCCGCGCATGATGCGGGACTTGCCGACCCCGGCCTCGCCCGAGAGCAGCACCACCTGGCCTTCGCCCTCTTGGGCCTGCTGCCAGCGTTTGAGTAACAGACCGATCTCCTCTTCGCGGCCGACCAGCGGCGTCAGGCCGCCGGCAGCACTCGCCTCGAAGCGACTGGAGGCATCACTTGCCGCCAGTACTTGATAGGCCCGAACAGGCTCCGAGATGCCCTTGACATTCCGGGGTACGAGTGCGCCTACCATTTCGAGGGCTTGGTCGACAGCGAACGGAACGAACAACCCAAAACTCCAACGCCTTAGTCTCCCAAGCCCGAGTGCCGCTAAAGGTCGTCGAATTTGGCGCACCCGCCTTAACGATTTACTATGATTG
>PVBE010490498.1_pt1 | contig 11744 bp, 12 predicted proteins | sample 1631181 | NCBI WGS metagenome assembly PVBE01 (sample SAMN08397723, study PRJNA350692) | Marine metagenome, whole genome shotgun sequencing project. | isolation source: water | place: Pacific Ocean | collected 2012-04 | reverse complement strand
TGGGTCCACTTGTCACCTCGTACCACGCCACAACCAATTACCATCAGATCATGCCTCTGATCTTTGACAGCAACACCTTGACAAAAGTAACCGCTCGTAGCAAAGGGCAATCAAAAGGTCTCAACCAATTACCATCAGATCATGCCTCTGATCTTTGACAGCAACGTCATTACGCACCTCACTTAGAACGCAAAGTCACGAGCATCCTAGCTGGTGCAAAGCGCGAGGCATTATGTAGACTCTTCATACATCCACAACTTTGGTGACTCCCCTGCCAAACCTTGCACGGCCTTCGCGAAGTAGAGGATTATAGCCTTGCCATCAACCAAATGGATACTGCGTGCGGAGCTGCCGTAGGCAATCACATAGATGTAATGACCAGCCATATCACCGAACTTGAACGACCTCATCTCCACACCCTGACGCGATTCTTCTACTCCTTGGAGTTCCGACACGCAACCCAGTATAGACATGCCGAAAGGAAGTTGCTCATGTGCAACTTGCTGCAGATCTTTCAAATAGAGACGCTCGTCAAGTCCTGTCAACGGAGATCCGCCTGGAATCAGTGCGCCTCCGCGGCCTTCTTCAAAAATCTCAACCGTGGTGTGGGCACTCGAGTGGAAGCAACGCCAACTTGGAATCATTCTACCCTTCTCACGCGATGCTGATACATTGAGTATCTGCACAAGCACACGACCCTGAGTTGCAGACGTGTTACTTCCATTCTGCTCACGATCTGCAAGCCAAGCTGTCATTTTTTCACACACATCCTGCGCTGTCTGACGCCAGAACTTAGCAACTATGGGACCAGCATGGTCGATAGTCTGAAGTGTCATAACTTGTATAACCTCCTTTTCCCGAGTTTTGCGATCTGTTACTTCTATCCATTTCAGCTCAGGTGGCTGGAGCAAATAGCCCACGAAGGCATGCTTGTCGCCAGAACACATCTCCGCCAAATGGTAATCTGCGGCTGATCGAAGCACAGACCTCGCACTCGCTGCTTTCTCAACGCCTCGTTTCGCAGGCGAACGCAAAGCAAATGCGTCAACAGAAGCAGTGTTGCACGCCGCCGCGTCCATGGGCCGCTTCAACGGCGAAGAACATTCAGGACTCGCACAAACGGAAGATACACTGGGCGCATCAATGCCCACAGATGAACTCCTTGGCATTGAATATCGCACTTCTGCTGCTGCTGGCAAGGCCTGCTCCACCAACGACACATACTCTGATTGAAGCCACTGCTGCAAGACCTCTTCTGTTGCAGAAGCACAAAAGTGCGGCAAGGTAGTCATGAAGGTCTGAAGCGCATTTGTCGTACTTTTCTCAATGACGTCGACGTGTTCCGCACGCACACGGGCATAAGCTTCTGCAGCACGCTCGCGCTCTTTAAAGTCGTCGATGATGTCCAACGGCAAAGCAGGTGCAAATACGAAGTCATTCTGTATCACAACCTTCTCCACAACTGACAGGTAATAATCCAATAACCAACCTGGCTTCAGCGCGTCCTTCATGGCCGGAGACACATTGCATTCCAGATTAACACAAAAAGCGTCAAAGTCTTCATCCACGTGCTTCTTTATGACTTCAACATGCTGCGGCGAAACCAACTGGAACAGGAACGCAGCGCGTTTTTGCTCTGTACTCGGCAAGTCAGTTACATCGATCGCGGGCTCAAACTCGAACGCACGCATGTTCATGATCACACCCTTCATGATGCCATAGTAATTCGGCACGATCCAGTGTTTGCGGACGCAACCACGCTCCATATCACGCGCAGGCAACCTCTTCCACACAGCTTCGAAAGCCGCCTCCAGCTTCTCCAGAAAAGCCGGCTGCATCTCCACAGTCAGAGATTCCAGCAACTCTCTTGCTTCTGCAGCATCTGCCGCGGGAAGCTGCGCAGGCACCACCTCTGGTTGGAAAAGACTCGCGCGGCCACTCACCAAGACATCAGAGAGGATGCAGTAGTAGTGCTTCATCGCCCAGGTCTTCTCGAAGACGCTACCAAGCATGGCCAAAGTACTTGACTTCATTGTCTTTTTAGCAATCTCCAGTTCGACAGCCACTCGAGCATGTATCTGCGGAACGTGTGAAGGCTGCACCTGCCTCAACAACAGCTTAGCTCCTGCTCGCTCATTCTCAGGCAGTTCGTCCGGGTTGACCATAGGTGTAAAGTCTACAGCGACATCCTTGATTGACGACACATACTCACGCAAATGAACATCGTAGAATTCCCGGGCCCAACGAGCATGAATGATCGGCTCCGCTAGTGTACAAGGTGGTAGTGATGCACGGAAAGTGCTATATTTCTCCTGCATATAACTTTGAATGCGTACGTACTCTTCCTTCTGGACCCACGCCAGGGTCTCTGCTGCCATGGGCTTCAGCTCTTCAGGCAACTGCTTGGGCAGCACAAGAGGAAATTCATTCTCGCGTGCACGTGACGCAATGATCGTCAATACTGGCGTCTCCTCGGTATCAGGAGGCAGCGCCGCCTCGCTCCCTACCGAAGCAGACACCGCTTCACTCTTGGGACCCTCGCACATGCTCACAAATGTTTTGAAATCTTCCAGCTTCAGCACGTCAGTATCAGCGAGCCCGAGGATAGAGCACTTTTCCAGAGCTTCCTGTTCGGTAATCTCCAACTTCAGAGACTGCGTAACGTCTTCAAGACCTTTCATCATTGCAGCCACGGACATTGACTCACCCTCGGCCACTTTCGTGAATACATCTTCGACGTTCATATCGCAAGAGTTTGCTACTACCAACTCTGCCACAGTACTCGGAACTAGCCTAGAGGAATGCATGCACTAAGCAGAGCCTCGAGTGCCAGAGAGATCCATGAGATGCAGATGCCAAGCATAACTACAAGCATAGAACGTAAAAATGTTTATACGCTTTCACATACAAGCCTTGGTTTCCGAGGTTGATCCACATGGCCTTCCTCCATATTTCATGGCCCTCTTCACTACACATTGACCCCCGGGGATCACTGAGGAGGTCCCAGAGGAATCTGGTAGCACTTTGACCACACTTGCGAGTCACAGGGGCGCTCGAAGAGGCTGCTCGAGCATGCTTCTGAGCCACAGAGGCGCTCGCCTGGCCTGGGCTGGCCCGGGCCTGGCCGGCCCTGGCCCGGGCCTGGCCCGGGCCTTGCCCCGGGTTCCAGCCCGGTCGCAAAGCAAAAAGATCTGGAAGATCTTCAAGATCGATCTTCAAGATCTTCACGAGCTTTCAGATCTTCAAGATCTTCAAGATGTTGTAAGGCACTACAATCATGTTCTGAAGCATCACAGTCATGCTCTGATGTGCCACAATCCTTGTCTGAGGTGTCACAATCATGTTCTGAGGCATTACAATCATGTTCTGAAGCATCACAATCATGTTCTGAGGCGCATGTCCTGAGGCGTCGCAATCGTGCTCTGAGTCGCAACAATCATGTTGTGAGGCACAATCGTGTTCTGAGGCGTCTCAATCACGCTGTGAAGCACCACAATCATGTTGAGAGATGGGGTGCTGATCCCCTTAAAGGATACAGGACAAATTGAGCTAAAATGTGCTACCAGATTCCTCTGGGACCTCCCCAGGGACCCCCGGGGGTCACTGGGGAGGTCCCAGAGGAATCTGGTAGCACATTTCGGTCAATCTGGAGGCAAGACTTGGCCAATTTGGATTGTCTCCCAGAGGGGGTTAATGCATATCTTCAGCACATTCGTAATCTAGGGCGGGGGGCGATTCTGCGGGTGAGCATGAGAGATGGGGTGCTGAAGCATCACAGTCATGCTCTGAGGTGCCACAGTCCTTGTCTGAGGTGTCACAATCATGTTCTGAGGCATTACAATCATGTTCTGAAGCATCACAATCATGTTCTGAGGCGTCACAATCATGTCCTGAGGCGTCGCAATCGTGCTCTGAGAGGCAAACATCATGTGGTGAGGCACAATCGTGTTCTGAGGCGTCTCAATCACGCTGTGAAGCACCACAATCATGTTGTGAGGCATCAAGGTCATGTTGTGAGACACCACAATCGGGGGGGTGGGGTGGGGGGGTGGGGGGGGGTGGGGGAGATACCCCCACTCCCCACCCCTCACTGCTATCGGCCGAAGAGCGGGTTCTGAACATCAGTCCTGCGTTAATTCACATCTAGGTTCACACATATGTATGCAAGTATGTTTTAAGATTTCTGCGAGGGAAAGTCTTCCAAGTAGCTCAAAGGGATAGTTAGCGTATCTACAACGATAGGGCAAAGGCACGCCGGAGACCAACAATGGCACGCGCTCGGCGTCCACGCCGGAATCCAGCAGCCCGAAACCTATAGTTATGTTACATTAATTATACCTTGACAAAAGTAACCGCTCTTAGCAAAGGGCGATCAAAAGGTCTCAACCAATTACCATCAGATCCAGGAACTGCGATACATTCTTCTTGGTCGCATGTGTCCCCACGTGGGCATTGCTACTGCATTTCCCTTGTCTGGGCACTGATCATTACTGTCATCATTTTGCCATTTCTTTGCTCGACAACGCACTGCGCAGCTTGAGTGGATTCGCTGTCCGCATACCGCAGTTGGAAATTTAATAGTCCGACGTGCAAACGCTTCATGAGTTCCTAACCTTCTCTTCTTTTACAATCAAGGCAATGCAACGTCTTCTTCGCTTTCTTCTGAAAATTGTCCGGGCTACCATCGCACTGGACGGGCAAACGCTTCAGAAGTTTCTAATGTCCTCTTCTTTTACAATCAAGGCAATGCAACGTCTTCTTATATTTCTTCTGGAAATCGTTTATATCCTGTGCCAAAAACTTGGTGCGACCCCGGTCCGCCCCACACGTCTGGCAGCGATAAAGGGTTTGGTCTCTAACGGTGCAGCCTCTCGCCTCGCAGAAGTTACACAGAAGCTTCTTGTTCTGATCTTTGTTATATTTCCTCACGCTCTCTGCGTCGAACTGGTCCTCGTCTCTCTTTTCTTTGCAAGCGACGCATGGGAGTTTACGCTGCATGACGCACTGCCTGCAGGAGTAACACGTAAATTCTTCCTTCACCAGTTTCTCCACGTGTTGACAGTCTTCCGATATCTTCCTCTGCATTTGGGATCTTTGTCTCTGCATCTTCGTTTGCGGTGTGTCACATTTCGAGCATGGCGGAGCTTCGCAAAAATCGCATCTATAGTTCTGCAAGCATTTCGTGCAGCTGCCACTGCATAGACTGTCCTTGGGATGTGGCCAGCGCCTGCGGTCTGTAGGCTGGAAGTTGCAAGCGGCTTCTCTTTTACACGGCTTGCTGCCACACTGCCAACATGGAGGACAAATATTCTTACAATCTGCCGTCCGTTTGCAACAATGATGACAAGTTTCGCAATTGATAACTTGACACGGCGGTCGTTGGCATACATTGCACACCGTTCTTTCGTTTTGGTTTGCCTTGTGGTGATTCATGCTTGCAGAAAAATTGCTGGCGTCCGTGGTCTCGCAGACGTCGCATTGTAAAGCCCTTCCTTGACATTGTTCGCACTTGAAGTTGCGCTTCTGTTCCAAAGTTCGCAGCCGCAAGGACCCATGGAGCGCCTGCGCCTGTTTCCTGCAATCAGGGTCTGTGCAAGATATCTGCTGGCACGATTTGCAAGTGCGACAATCGGCCGCGGAGCAGGCGGGCCTCACACAATCTTTGCATTGCGTCTGATGTCCTTTCCGCTTTGTGAAGCCACTCTGGCGAGTCGAACGCCGTCTTTGAAAGCTCTCTTCTGCAGAGATCGCATCGATGCGTCGCTCCCTCGCGGCTTGGCTCTTCGCGAGGTTCGCAGTCTCGAAAAACGTGTCTTTGTGGGACCTTGAGCCCTCTTGGGGTCCAGATGGGTGTCCGGACAGCCAAAATCACCAAAATTACCTCCAAAATTACAAAAAATCTACCTATTTTGGGTCGAAAGTTAGGCAGAGTACTCATTCCTGCCCTTACTACACAATTCAAACTATGTTTTTTGCAACGATTTTTGCGGGCAGAGTACCGATTCTTCGGGAGAGAAATGCGCATGCAGGCACGGTGGCGGGTACGGCCGTAGGCATTGGATAACCTTTAAGTTCTTCACGTTGTGATCAACATTAAATTGCTGCGAAGTGATGTCTTGATCCTCACACTTATTGATGGCCAGATTGGTTTTTCAATGACCTCCTCATTAGTTATATGTGAGTAGTAGCTATGCCCCACATCAAGAGTATACCTTAAGCCTCGCATATGGAACGGATTTAACTTATCATAAATAGACGGTGTGATGTTCAAAGAGCTTAATCCATATGTGAGCTGAGTGATGATAGTAGCGATGTACACCTGAATTTTCCAGGCGATGTCACAATTGTTTGTTCTCCAAAGCGTTTTGAGTTTGTCGCATGTTGCAAGCGCTTTGGTCTTCCTCGAAGTAATTTCCGCATCTCTTCTAGAGTTCCCCGTGATAGTACCGCCAAGATAAGTAACCTTGTCCGCTTTCCCTATGGGCGTGCCATCCGCAAAATGAATGTTAGCTTTGCCATTCATACCAATGTTCAACTTTAGATTGTAATAGTTGCTCTCAGTCTCCATCCTCTTAAGGATCATGTTGATCTCCCTCGCTCGCGTTCCCACGATCATCGTATCATCTGCATATAACAACTCCCACACAGGGGTGGAATCGTTTATGAAGGGGTTTATGTAGTAATCAACTTCTCTGTGAACGTCGTGAAAACAACGGTCATTAACAAAACAAATAGGTACGGCGATAGAGGGCAACCTTGTCTGACTTCTGCTCTTGTTTCTGTAAGAAGAATTGCCAGCCGTGTCCTTGATTCGGAATTGTTGGTTTTTGTAGAATGGATCAATGACTCTAACAAAATGTTCCAGAATGTTCAATCTAGTGAGTGCATTAATCAGCATTTCTTGATCAACCTTGTCAAACGCTTTCCCAGTCCAGAAAGCATCAAGAATTTGCCTCCACTGAATTCGAAGAGATCCTGCATTCTTCTAGTAGCGAATAGCGGTTCACTTGTTGAATCCTATCATCTGCTCCCGCCAGCCTTGTTTGAAGTATCGAGGCGTAGATTTTGTAGAGGGATTGCAACAACGAATTAGGACGATAATTAGCTGGATTCTCAACATTCCTCTTTTTGCACAAAGTGACGACTTGAGCTAACTCAAACTCCGTGGGTAGAATGGCTTCCTCAAAACAATCGTTCAAAACTTCCAGAATGATGTCAACCACTTCATTTGCCTCGTCCGAATCACTTCTTAACCATTTATAGAATTCGAAGGGGATACCATCTGGCCCTGGTGCCTTAGCATTTTCACTTTTTCAAGTATAACAAACAACTCTTCTTTACTGACTCTTCCCGTGCTAACTGGCGCAACATCATCAAAAATATCGGTTGTCCTCACCCTTTTTTCACGATTGGAGGGTGTAACGCACAACACAATGTCAATTGAAACTTGTAAAAAATGTCCGAAATCCGGTGTTTATGTTCCTTCTGACCCATTACTTCTATCGGCAGAGGCTGGCCATACGTGGTATTATTAGAACCGGGAAGCAGAAGTAAGGTGCGGCAACCTTGGGGAGCACCAGGGAACTCCTCACTTCTATCAGCCTAGGCTGGGTTACTTGGTGAGACGTAGGTGCACAAAAGTGAATGAAGTGTTTGCCATTTTGAGATTTGGGTGGGAGGATCGATCACAACACTAACAACAACAATAACGGTCCGTCCGGTGGACAGAGGGGTGTGGGGAAAAATGTTTCTTATATTGTTCGCACTGCAGTTCAGGCATAGAAGTTAAGGATACCCACAAACACACGTGATGTGGGAACTATGCCTTCGGGTGCTGAATTTGTGTGGGGAAGTGATGGAGTGTTTGTCGTTTTGACACCTGGGAATGCACAAGTTGTGGAGTGTTTATCATTTTGAGACGCGCCGGTGCAACAGTGATGGAGTGCTTATCATTTTGAGGCTTGTCAGTGCAAAAGTGATGGGGTGCTTATTCCCGAAGAATGCGAACCATTTAAGGGTTCTTGCTTCACTGCAAAAGAACTATCTCCGTGGATCGCTCGAGCCGGTCGCTGGGTAGCCTCCCAGAGTACCCTCCCCAGCCCAGCGTAGCCTCCCAAGCCCAGATTGCATAGCTGTGCTTCGCCTGAGCCGGTCGCCGAGTAGGCTCCCAGTGTGGCCTCCCAAGCCCAGAGTAGCCTCCTAAGCCCAGATTGCATAGCTGTGGCCTGTGGATCACTCGAGCCGGTCGCCGAGTAGCCTCCCAGAGTAGCCTCCCAAGCCCAGAGTAGCCTCCCAAGCCCAGATTGCATAGCTGTGGATCGCTCGAGCCGGTCGCCGAGTAGCCTCCGAGAGTAGCCGCCTAAGCCCAGAGTAGCCTCCCAGAGATTCCCCAACAGATTCTCCGGGTCCACGCTCAGGTATCATTTATCATTTGAGACTTAACTGGGCAAACGTGCAGGAGTGTTTGTCATTTTGAGAGAAAGTGAGGGAGTGTGTGTCATTTAGTGATTTGGGTGGGAGGAACAACGACAACAGTAACAACAATAACGGTCCATCCGGTGCGCAGAGGGGTGTGCAAAAGAGTGCCTCCTACATTGCAAGCTTTGTCGCTCAAGGAAAGGACTCAAGGATACCCACAAAACACAAGAGTTGTGCGAACGATGCGTTCGGAGGCTGAGTTTGTGTGGACGGTGATGGAGTGTTCATCATTTCGACACTTGGGGGTGCAAGGGTGAAGGGGTGTCTGTCATTTTGAGTCGTGGGGGTGCAAAAGTCATTGAGTGCTTGCCTTTTCGAGACTTGGGGGTGATGGAGCGACCGTCATTTTGAGGCTTAGGTGGGCGGAAGTGATCGTGCGTGTGTTTGTCATTTTGAGACTTAGGTGGGCAGAAGTTATGGAGTGCTTGCCATTTAGAGACTTAGGTAGGCAAGCGTGATGGAGCGTTGTTCATTTTGAGATTTGGGTGGGACGAGCAACAGCAACAGTAACAACAACAATAAAGGTCTGCCCGGTGGAGAGAGGGGTATGGAAAAGAGTGCTTCCTACACTGCAGGCTTTGTCGTTCAAGGATAGGTGTTAAGGATACCTGCGAAACACAAGTGATGTGGAACTATACCTTAGGGGGCTGAGTTTGCGTAGAAAAGTGCCGGAGTGTTTCTCATGTTGATGCTTGGGAGTGCAATGGTGATGGAGTGTTCGTCATGTGAGCACAAACAGGGGAGTGCAAAAGTGATGGAGTGTTCGCCACGTTGGGGCTTGGGAGTGCAGAGACGAAAGGGGCGTTTATCATGTTGAGACAGAGTCTGGAACACGTGATGGAGCGTTTGTCGGGAAAATGAAACTAAGGGGGGCGAAAGTGATGGAGTGCTTGTCATGTCGAGACTTAGGTGGGCAAAAGTGGAGGAGTATTTGCAATTTTGAGTTTTGCGACAACAACAACGACAATAACGGTCCGTCTGGTGGACAGAGGGGTGGCGAAAAGAGTGTCTCCTACATTGCCGGCGGTGCCCTTCAAGGGTAGGAGTTGAGGATACCTACAAAACACAAGTGTTGCAGCAAACATACAAGCGCGTCGTGCGCTGCCTCAGATAACAAAGCTATTGCACATATCCTGAGTTTGTTCGGACACGGTGGCAGCCCAATGCTGTGCGGTTTAGGATGTGCGCTTTTAAAACCACCTATCTACAATGTATCCAATTGTTCCTCCCATGATACACTGCTTTCTATACACATGCTGTGACGCACACGACCACATGCTAAATACATGGTGAGCACATGTGTAATTGTCATTATATATTATGAACCGACGTATACATATCCATTCTTGGGTGCACTTCAGCATCAAAGTTAAAAAAAATGCAGCCCAGCGGCACGCGCTGGCTCAGTGTTTGGATCAACCTCGGTACCCTTGGGAAGCTCCCCGTATTGAACCAAGCTTTTGGCAAGAAATCGACTCAGAGACTCGCAAGACCCCTGCGCCAACATCCTATCCCTCACCTTCCTGATGGAGTTGTTCAACTGAGTTTTCTGGCTCTTGCAAGCTCTCTTCATCTCTTTCATTTCGTCCTCGAGTGCAGTATGATGTTCGACCAAGCTGTCAACGATCTCCTGGAAATGCGACATAAAGCCCTCCGCCTCTGCCGAAGCTAAGTCCCATTCTTGGCCGTACTTCGCATTAATGACCTTTGACAAGTGTTGCTCAAGTTTGGGAAAGTCCTTCCGCGCCTGCGCCAACGCTGCATTGGTATCGAGGTTAACTACGAGTTCGTGATTCGCACCAAGCTCCCTAACAATCGCTTCAACTTTCGCCCACGGTGACTTTGTGTTTTCCAACTTGTTGTTGTTCTTCGCACCCACAATCTGCTCCTTCAAAGCCTTGCGCGCCAAAGCAAACTCATCCTTCCTCAGAACCTTTGCCGCAGGCTCCGCCGCAGGTAGACTTGCATCAATAGAACTCCTTTTCTGGCCCACCGGAATTGTAGTTGTTGGGGATGCCTCGATGTCCACCGCCTTTATCTTTGTGCCAGTGGGGGGTGGGCTGATGGAACTGACTTCGGGGCCATCCTTGCTCTTCACACGCCCTTCAAAAGCGCTTCCTGACCCAGAGCTCTCATCACCGCTACCATCATTTTCACAGTTTGAATCATCATCAGAATCATTTAAAAGCGATTTGGCCGCCCGATTACCTTGCCCAGTCGCCCCTGGCCTCAGAGCAGCAGCGCCGGCAATCTTGAATATAGCCTCCTTGACAGCTCAACCACCCAGGGCAGTGAGAGCACAATGGTTATACGATCGACCCCTCCCAGGAGTAGAAACCGATGGCCCACTGATTTATGGGTTTGGTGGTTTATGGATTTATTGTTTTTAGTTTATTTGTGTGCTAGTTGACGGGTTTATCGTGTTGCAAGTTTGGACCCAACATGTGGCCACCTACCTCACACCCAGCATCCGGCCACCTAGCTCACACCCCACATGCGGCCACCTAGCTCGAACCCGACATCTGGCCTGCGTCTGGTCGGCCAACCGACCGGACGCAGAATGCGAATAAAAGCTGCATTCTGCGTCTGGTCGGCCAGCCGACCGGACGCAGAACGCGAGTAAACGCTGCATTCTGCGTCCGGTCGGCCAACCGACTGGACGCAGAATGCGAATAAAGCATTCTGTGTCTGGTCGGCCGGCCGACCGGACGCAGAATGCGAGTAAAAACTGCATTCCGCGTCTAGTCGGCCAGCCGACCGGACGCAGAATGCGAGTCAAGACTGCATTCTGCATCTGGTCGGCCAGCCGACCGGACGCAGAATGCGAGTAAAAGCTGCATTCTGCGTCTGGTCGACCAGCCGACTGGACGCAGAATACGAATAAAAGCTGCATTCTGCGTCTGGTCGGCCAGCCGACCGGACGCAGAACGCGAGCAAACGCTGCATTATGCGTCCGGTCGGCCAAACGACTGGACGCAGAATGCGAATAAAAGCTGCATTCTGCGTCTGGTCGGCCAGCCGACCGGACGCAGAATGCGAGTAAAAGCTGCATTCTGCATCTGGTCGGCCAGCCGACCGGACGCAGAATGCGAGTAAAAGCTGCATTCTGCCTGCGTCTGGTCGGCCAGCAGACCGGACGCCGAATGCGAGTAAAAGCTGCATTCTGCGTCTGGTCGGCCAGCCGACTGGACGCAGAACGCGAGCAAACGCTGCATTATGCGTCCGGTCGGCCAAACGACTGGACGCAGAATGCGAATAAAAGCTGC
>PVBE010829301.1_pt1 | contig 11745 bp, 17 predicted proteins | sample 1631181 | NCBI WGS metagenome assembly PVBE01 (sample SAMN08397723, study PRJNA350692) | Marine metagenome, whole genome shotgun sequencing project. | isolation source: water | place: Pacific Ocean | collected 2012-04 | reverse complement strand
TCTGTTTCAAGTGTATCGCATATAGTCGTGTCACCAGTCTCCCTAGCCACTGCACCAACACAGTAGCTTTTAATAACATCGTCTCCTATTCTGTCGCACCAAGATATGTCTTTTTCTTTAACAGCCATCTCTGATATACAGCTTACTTCCCCGCCAAAAAGAGCATCTCCAAGATCATAATCCTCCCTGTCCGAATTAATTACACTCATACATCTAAATGAAGTTGGGGTTTTTGGCACATACTCACTAACCGCATCGTATAAATATGGGAGCAACACAAGTGAAAGAATGTATACAATAACAATAACTGCAATATGAAATAGTAAAAGTAGCTTTCTAACTCTTTTATAAATAAGGCTAACAAGCCAGGCAGAAAGTATGCCCGCAAGGACAAAGTGGATAAACAACACAATCCAACCAGCTACAGTAACACTTAAACACCAATCGCCACAATCTCTTATAAGATCAGCGTATAACCATGTAAATGAGTCCAAAATACGTCCTGCAAATAAGCCCTGCACGCAAAAGAAAACAATTCCTGCACTGATTCCAGTTATCATTAGCCTGCCTTTTTTTTTCTCAACTTGTGGTTGTTCTATTGGCTGTTGCTCCATAGGAGGTTGCTCATTTATTTGTTCATCCATATTAAAATATTAACTTTTAACAAATTAAGTATACCAAAAGTTCAATTAGTGAACATCACTACCCACTGGTGGAACGTTATTTCGCTGGGTGCCTATCCGGATTCGAACCGGAGATGAATCCTCCACAGGGATCCGTGTTACCACTACACCATAGGCACCATGTGCAACAGGATTATGCCACATGAGAGCACAGCTCTCAAGCTTATTCGTAATTTGGCACATCCTCATCTATACCGGCATGAGCATTTGCAAGGCGTGCTAATGCGTACAACAGCGATGATAAACGGTTAAGAAATTGATATGAATTTTGAGATAGTGGTGCCTCTGCTTTGGCTGTTATTGCCTTACGCTCAAGCCTTCTTGCTATTGCTCTGGCGTAATCAAGTTCAGCAGAAAGACGGGTGCCACCCGCGATACGAAATTGCTTTATCTCTGGTAATTCTTTTTCAATATTTGCGATTGTTTTTTCAATCCAACCAACCTTTTCTTTTGATATTTTTTTATCAGACCCAGCAAGCTCACTTCCAACAATAAATAGATTCTGCTGAATACAAAAAAGAATACCCACTATTGTACTGCCACATTCTGCAACTATTAATTTTTTATCAAGTGTGTGTGTTTTTATAACACCTAAAAAAGAATTTAACTCGTCCAGTGTTCCAAGAGCCTCTGGCAATACCGAGTCTTTTGGAATTCTTTTTTTTGAATCATACGAACCTGTTTCTCCACTGTCCCCATTCCGAGTATAAAGCATTACCTTTTAGATAAGATTTTAATGTGGTCATATAATTCTTTCCATGTATGAATTCTTGTTGCTATTCCGCTTTCTCTATAAATTTCGTTATAACCCCAAGAATATATAAATCTGTGTGGAACAGTATCAACTAGGTTATAAAGATTAATGAGTAAATCATCTACAAACACATCTAGGTCTCTTGCGGCTCTTGCTTTACTCCTAATAAAGCCTACTCCAGTCAATTCTATATTTATACTATGGTGTTTTAACCATTCATTTGCGCGCCTTGCAGTAATTCCAGGACGTGCAGTAATTATTTCAACATGATGTCCGTCTTCACGAAGTTTATTTATAAATGTAAGAGCCCCTTCAACTGGCTCGAAGTGAGGAATAATACTTGCATCATTATATAAAAAAAATTTGAGTTTTAAATGATCCTTTTTCGACAGTAAACCATTTTCAGTTACATACGGAGAACCAAAAAAATATGGATCTATTTCAATTCCATACATTTTTTTTGCAAAATCAGATTTAAGTTTTGGGGTATTTGCAACTACCCCATCAAAGTCTAGCCCTATCTTCATAGAGTAATTGTAACATGAGCAAATAAGACTTTTATTTAGTGCGCGAGAGAGGATTTGAACCTCCACGACCATGATGGTCACTAGCCCCTCAAGCTAGCGCGTCTACCAATTCCGCCACCCGCGCTTATGTTGCCTTTTCTATCAGTGTTTCTTCTTCTTTTTCTATTTTTTGTTCTTCTTTCTTTTGTTCATATACATCATCAGACTTAGGCTCTTCAGCATTCTCTGTCTTTTTCTGTGAAGCTTCTGCTTTGGCCTCTTTTATTGCTTCACTTTTAGCATCAGCTTCTTTTTGCTCGGACTCTTCTTTTTCCTTTATCTTATCTTGTATTACTGAAGATGCCTCAAACTTAAGCTGTTTAATTTTCTTTCTAATTTCTTTTGATGCTTTTTCTCTAATGTAATAGAGTTTAGAACGACGAACTTTTCCTCTTTTTGTTACTTCAACCTTATCTATCATTGGCGAATATAGTGGAAACACTTTTTCTACTCCAACACCACTGGCTACTCTCCGTACAGTGAACGTAGCACCGGGTTCTGTTCCGTGTTTGCGTGCGATAACAAGCCCCTCAAAAACTTGGAGTCTTGTTTTCTCACCTTCTCTAATTTTCTGCGATACACGCACAGTGTCGCCAGACCGAATGTCGACCGACTTGCGAGTTTCTATGTCAACAGGTGAAATATAGGTATTTGCTGTACTCATAGTGGCAACACTCTAGCACACGAGTTTCGCTTCAGCAAGCATGTTGGCCATATCTTCAGGAACTGGACACTCTATATTAATTTGCTCACCTTGTTGGGAGGTAAGTGAAATACTGTATGCATGGAGTGCCTGCCTTCCAAGAATGGCTGGACACTCCTTGCCGGGCGCATATAACGAATCGCACACCACAGGGTGCCCAATAGACTTTAAATGAACACGTATTTGATGTGTCCTGCCGGTTTTGGGGGAGGCCTCTATATATGAATAGTCTTCTCCTTTAGCTAATACTTTATATTTGGTTTGTGCTTCACGCGCACCTTTTGCACCAATTTTTTTAACTGATTTTTGTCTAAAATCTTTTGAACTTCTTCCTATTGGGGTATCAATAACTCCAGAATCTTTTTTTGCTGTACCATACACGATAACTCTATATTTTTTTGAAACAGATCTGTTTTGGAACTGAGACTTTAAATTAGCAAAAGATTTTTCTGTTTTTGCAATAATAAGCACTCCACTCGTATCTTTGTCTATTCGATGAACTATACCTGGACGATCAATAATTTTTCCATTCTGTAAAATAAGTGGCTCCCCAACCCCTTTTGTTTGTGGGTACTTATCTATAATCCAATCAACCAATGTTTGTTCACTGCTTGTTTGGTCCGCATGCACCTTAAGCCCGGACGGCTTATTAACCGCAAGCACGTTTTCATTTTCAAATATAATTTCTACATTCATCAATATAAAATTTCAAAATCACTAAATTCACCAGTGTCTTCACTCCACGTTACTCCAACATCCATAACACGAGCATGAAATGGCCCTTTGTGTAAATAAACAATGAGTTGTTGTAAATCAATCTCATCACCTTCTGCAATAACATATATTGATCTGTCTTCCTTATTTTCAACAGTCCCAGAAATATTCAGTGAGTATGCCTTTTTTTGAATAAAATCTCTAAATAATACTCCTTGGACTTTCCCGATAATTCTGGCTATAAGACGTTTTTTCATGTAGAAACTATACCTTTTTCTGAAGAGACTTGCTTTATTGTGGGCGATGACTTACTTTCCGTTGTTCGCACCTTTTTTATTTTGGAATACAGCCTAAGTAAGCACCCCAAGCTGGGTCTATAAATGGATCTCCGCCTATTTGTTCACACTCCTCCTTGCTGTCCACTCCAAAGTATTCCTTGTGCCATCCACCTGCGTCAGGACATACATCAGAACAAGTATATTGGTAGATTATTAATCGTCCGTCTTTGAATCCTCCTGGATATCCTTGGAAAATATACGCCTTCAAGACAAAACCAATAATAATAAGCAGGACAACAATAATTATCGTCAAAACTATCTTTCTCATAAAATAATCATACCAAATATACACAAGTGATAAAAATGGTGGGCGATGGGTTACTCGACATTGTTAGAACCTGTTTGGTCGGGGAGTTAGGTTTATACGTTAGCCATATCTAGGGATTTGCAGATACATCAAGGGCTTCTATAAAGGATATTAAATCATTGATTGCAGTTCTATCTCCTTTCTTGACATATTTTATAAATGATAAAGATTGCACTTTTCCTCCATCAATAGTTTTAGTTGAATCTATTGGTGTGCTGATTATTACCATATCTACTAGTTTATAGGGTTTACCTATCTGAAGGGATGATGTATTACCGTCAATTTCTATGTATTTTGTTTCTACTTTTTCTACATTGCTAATCTCTAACTCTAAATCAACAGGTTTATTGGATATAAACATTTTTGTCTCATTTTCCTCAATGACTTCGGCACTATCAATCCGTGTGCTTTGTATTTTACCAGCTTCCGCTAAGTCTCTGTCTTTATAGTCAATATCTGAATTATTAGTAAATGTGATAATTTTTGCCGTTTCAACACTCCAGTCATCCATAAATCTTTGGTATTCTTTATAGTTCTCTTCTGTAAAACCAGATTCCATATCAGATAGAAAATCAGTTCCAATTATTAATTCAGATGACGCACTGCCTCCTTCCCATATACGCCACCCTTCGGGAACTGTAAAACTGAACCCATAGCTGCTTACAATTGGTTCTATAACTGGCTCCTCAGTCGGTGGCGTAACATCAGTTGGAGCAAGGGGCGTAAGCGTTTCCGTGACTAGCTTTTCGCTGACAAAAAAATAAATATCTCCAGCAATAATAAGTAATACCACTATTCCTATAATAACTGGAATTATCGGGAACTTTTTTCCTTGAGCCGATTGTGTAGGTTGTTCCTGTGGTTGTTCAGTTGGAGTTTGAGTATTTGTTTGCTCATCCATATTAAAAATTCTTAACTTCTAATAGTTAAACTATATCAAATATACACAAGTGATAAAAATAGTGGGCGATGACTTACTTTCCGTTGTTCGCACCACTTTAATACAAAACAAGGACAATAATAGCAAGAATTGCTAACATAACACCAATATACTCTCCTGGTGTTAGTATTTCTCGCAAGAATAGATATCCGAGAACATTTGCCCCAATAATTGAAATCGCCCCCGCTAGTGCAATTGTTTTACCAAGCTCAATCCGAGTAAAGACATATAATTGTCCAAACATAGCCACAGTGCGTATTAAGAAATATATTAGGAACCAAAAACTAGTAAATGAGGCAATTGAGAATCCATAACGGAGCATATATGTTCTGCCAATCAAATCACTCACAGAAAACAAAAGTTGTGCACCAATTAAAACTAGCAGTGGTATATTCATTAATCAAAACTTATTGCGAGGATGAAATTTTATCCAATGTTTATAAAAAACTGTATTAGCTTTTCTCACTTCTCCCTTTATATTTTTCATATCTATTTCTCTAAATCTACCAAAATAATACTTCCATATTTTTGTCTTTGATGGATTTGTTAACAAGAACTTAACATGAATCCAGTGAAAACTTTCAACAAATATGGCAATAACGGGTTCTTTCATCTGTTTGTTTTTTTCTAATATCTGACGCAAATTTTGTGCCATATATCTTTCCCGTAAATATATTCTCACCCACCAAAGCCAGTTCTTCTTTATGCAGGGGTATGCGTAAAGCCATGCGGGAAAATTCTCATGAAATACATCTTTTGGGGAATCTATGTTGTAAAGCAACACATTGTGTCCTTCCTTCCAAAGTTTTACTATGTTATCCCACATAGGTAAATCAGATAAAGAATACTTGAATTGCTCTCCGCCTTTTTGGGCGTTTTTCTTGAATGTTTCTACTTTATTAAATGGTTTTTTCTCACATTTGTATTTATTAAACAAATCAACTTTTGGCTTCTTGTCCATTGGTGTTTCAAACACGATAATATCTGGCTTATATTTCAAAACAGCTTTTGCCCGTCTCAAATCAACACGCTGTTGCTCCCTGCAGTTAATCTGCACAAATCGTGGTTTCATAAAAAGAGTATATCAATATACACAACTGAATAAAATGGTGGGCGATGAGGGACTTGGCGTCAGCTCACTAATTCGCTTCGCTCATAAGTGGCTCCTACCCGGACTCGCCCCGCACTGCGGGGTTCCGTCTTTCGAGCCCCTCACGTCTTGCCACAAATCAAACAAAAACAACCAGGGTAAACCTGATTGTTTTGCTCGATGTGGGCGATGAGGGACTTGAACCCCCGACCTTCTCGGTGTAAACGAGTTGCTCTACCAACTGAGCTAATCGCCCCAGAACCTATATATTACTTAGATTTTTGAAAAAATCTATACTATATATGTAGTTTGTGCCCCCACAGGGAATCGAACCCCGAGCTAGAGCTTAGAAGGCTCTCGTTTTATCCATTAAACTACAGGGGCATTAGAATAAAAAGATTATAATCGTCTTACAAAGATGGGTCAATTATTCTCACATTGTCTTGAATTATTTTTTCAGAAATGGCTTTCTTTTTATTAAATTCATCAATAATATCAACAACTTTTTCTTTATTAATTGTACGTATTATATTTTGAGAACTTTCCGGAGAGCTTGATATTTTGAAATATATTGAATACGTATATAAACTAGCAAACACTACTGAAATAAAAAGTACCAGAGTAAATAAAAGTATTACAAACCATCCCCTCACTGACCTAAATGATTTGTGATATTTTTTATATTCACTAAATTTATCATCTTCCTTTTTATTCTTTTTAAATTTTTTCAAAAAAGAAATCATGCTAATTTTTATAACTGAGAATAGTAATCTGTAAAGAACTCGACCATGTTGCAGAGTTTTCGTTAGTGTTTGAACTAGATATTTTATTTAATCTTGCAAAGTCAAAAGCAAGTCTCAAGTTCATATTTTCAAGTAAATCAATAAAATTATATATATTACTAAATGCACCTTGCACAGTAATATTTAATTTTAATATATCTTTAGAGTCTTCACCTCCATATCTGGTTAAATCTGTTCCCTCAACAACTATCGTTGTGTTTATTTTTATATCCAAAATCTCAGCAAGTAATTCTAGGTCGTCTAACAACTCTACAATCTCAGTTTCATCTTTAATAAAATATGAATCTATTTTCCCTCTGTCACTTTTTGTATCGTCTACAAATCTTCTCAATTGATTAAGATTATTACGACTATCTTCAAATTCAAAAATTTGTTCTTGTAACTTTAAAGCATCTTCTTTAAGAATATTAAGTTCTTCAATCAAATAATATACACCCAAAGAAAGCACAATAAGTATCGAGAAAACAAAAATGAGACTCTTATTAAATTTTATTGGTAGTTTAAACTTCTTCATCTACAAGTTTTATTCTAATTTGAAAATTTATATCTTTAACTTTACTCAAAGAAGAAATAGGTGAGTTTACAGATAGAAATAGTGGTTCAGATTCTAAAGACTGAATAAATAAAATAAAATTGTCTCTTTCGTCTGCAAGGCCCGAAATATTAAGCTCTGTAAGAGAAATTGCTATGTCATTTATATGTATGCCAGTTTTATCATGTTTAGTTATTGTATCTATAATATGAGTAGGAAATAAGCCGTTTCCTGGCAAACTCAAGGTTTTTATATCTACTTTCAAAGTTTCAATAATTTTCTTATTTTCATCGATATTAGGGTCTATCTCCTCATTTAAAATTTGAGTCTCAAGCGCCTTTAAATCTGCCTTAATAATAAATGAGAAAGAAATAAGCAAGCCACCAAAAATAAAAACGACTGAACAAACACTTACAAGACCCAAAATAAGAAGTTTCGTATAATACTCTTTTTTTATATCCAGTTTTCTCTCCTTTGGTAATAAATTAATCATTATTATTACTCTTAATATGATTTGCTAAGGCTAGCCCTATTGCAGCAGAATATTTTAAGGATTCGTCATGATGAACTGGAGGAACTTCTGTTTTTGGAATAAAAATATTAGTCCACGGGTTCGCTAATTCAAATGGTATTTCAAGATATGTGGAAAAAAATTCATTTGCTCCTTTTAAGTTTGAACCACCTCCTGTAAATATTATTTTATCTACTTTTCCTATTTTTTTTGATTCCATTTTTCCTTCCCAAAATTGAATATATTTTTTTATTTCATCCCTCAATACAGAAAGCGGAGAAATAACTATACGAAACATTTCATTTTTTTTACCCCCCAAAAGATAAGCGTCTTCAATTTTTGATTTTTCTGCTTCTTCATATGACACTTTCTTTTCCTTCATTATCGTATTAGTTATTGTATCTCCACCAAAATCAATTGTAGATGTAAATTCAATCCTACCTTTTGAGTAAATATAAAAACTTGTGTGGGTTCTCCCTATATCTGTAATCAGAAACGTACCCACGTCATTTCGTGGGATTATTGCACGAGGTATAGCCTGAGCATCTGTTTCAAACCTTAAAGGAATTAACCCTGCTTTTTCAAAAATTTCGTAATAAGAATTAATAGTTTGTATTGGAAGAGCAGATATATTCACACATATTTCTTCAGAATCCTTGTTGTATCCAATTATATTAAAATCAAATTCTATTGTGTTTACAGGTACTGGAATATGTCCTTCCATTTGAAGCTCTATACTTCCTCTCAATTTTTTTGGTTCAACATAGGGGATAGATATTGTAAAAATAAATGCTTTTTCTTCAGGAAGAGATACTGCAATATTCTTTATATTATGTTTATTTTTGATATTTTTAAGAATCTTTATAAAATTCGCGTCATCTATAACTTCTCCATTTTCAATACACCCTTCTGGGAAAAATTCCTCTCCAAATTTTTCAATTATAAGTTTCCCTCTTTTTTCTTTAAATTCAACAAATTTAAGTGACTTACCGGAAACATCCACCCCCACAAGTGAAGGATCAAGATATTTAGGAACAGGAAATAGTTTTGTTATTAAACCTGAGTGCATACAACATATTATAACCTGAACTATTCAAAATTTAGTATGCAACAATAAGTAAAATAATAACTACTAAAATAACTACTAAAATAGTTCCAATATTAAAATATCTGTATAATGCATCTTTAAATTTGTGGCCAAATTTATCAGCTATATAAGCTAATAAATAGTACCTGGCAGCTCTACTTATTATGGAAGCAGTTACAAAGGTGAGTATATTTACATGAAAAATACCAGCACTAATTGTAAAAATTTTATAAGGAATAATTGTAAAACCAGAAATAAAAATTGCTAGAAAGGTATTTTTATCAAACCAATTTTCTACAACAATAAATTCATCCTGCAAATGATATGTTTCTATAATAAAACTACCAACCGTATCTAGTAGAAAAAAACCTATAACATAACCAAAAATTCCACCCAACACTGATGCGACAGTAGTAATACCAGCATAAACCCACCATTTTTTAACCTTGGTCATGATAATCGCAAGAAGCAAAATGTCTGGAGGAACTGGGAAAAATGAACTTTCTGCAAAAGAAAGAGCAAATAGTACAGATTTTGTATATGTACTTTCTTTATAATTCTCTACAAATTCATCTATAGATTCTTTGGAAAAGATATTCATTTTTTTTGTCTCTCTAAAAATGAGTTTAATATAAGGGCGGCTGCAGATGCATCAATTTTATCGTGTTTTCCTTGAATATGTGTCGCCGCTTTTGTTGTTAATGTCTCGTTTTCACTTATTACCTCTATGGATGTCTCCCCTTCAAGTGCACTTATAAATTTCTGTATTTTCCACTGTACAGGGTTAGGATTACCACTAAAATCTATGGATTCACCTATTATAATTTTTCCTATGTCTTGTTTTTCACAAAGTGAAATTATATAAGATATTGATTGTGCATCGTTTTTAATTACTTCAAAAGGAGTGGCTATGGTGCCGGTTGGGTCTGAAACAGCTAAACCTATTCTTTTTTCTCCAAAATCAATACCTAAGAAACGCATTGGTAAAACTATACATCAAACATTGCCTTTCATAAAGAATTTCATTACTATACTTGCACAATTAGAAAGGTCTTCTTTTTGGGAGGGGTGGCTGAGTGGTCGAAGGCGCTGGTCTTGAAAACCAGAGTGTCCGCAAGGGTACCGTGGGTTCGAATCCCACCCCCTCCGCCATGACAATTTGTTATCGGAGGCGACCCGAGTGCCCGAATGACAAATTCAAAGAGAGCTGTTGATTTTTCGTTTGCTGTTTTTGTTACTCCGTGAGCAGTGAGACTTTTTTATCTTTGCAGATTAATCTGCTGCGCAGATTCGCGAGCAAGTCTCTTTTTTCTGTAGTACTTCCTTCCTTGAGAAGGTATTTAGCGTATGTTTTTATATTCACCTCGTCGATTTGTTGATTCTCCGTGCTTTCCCCCATAACTAAGTTCTGAAACTTACTGAATCGTTTTACTTCTTCCTCCAGTTTTGCCTTCATGCCAATCTCATTGATGTGGAGTTCGTCTATAATCTTGAGTAATTGCACTACCAGTTCTTCTTCTCGTAAGTACTTGTTCTTACAGTGTCGGTCTCTTGCTCTTGTACATCCGTAATAGATGTATTTCGCGCTCGTACCATCCCGCAGTTTCTTGTATTTCTCTTCAGCTGATATGCCCGAACCGCACAGTCCGCATATCATTAGCTTTGTGAATGCGAACTCTTTGTTCTCTCTGACAATCTGGTCACGTTTAAGCTGTGTTCGAGCTTTCTCAAATAACTCCTGTGTAATGATTGGTTTGTGTTTTGCTTCATACCAATTACCACTTTCTTTAGGGTACTCAAATACTCCGTAGTAGAACGGATTATCTAATATGCGGTAGATGCCACTGAGTGTTATTGATTTGTTTCCGCGAGTGTAGAAGTTAAGGTCATGTTTTAGCCAATGGAATAGTTTCCTTCCACTCCACTCTTCATATGCTACTTTCTCAAACATTTGTTTAATAACCATTGAGCGTTTCGGATCAACAATAATCTGACACTTCTTGTCCATTCTGTTTTGGTTTAAGTATCCAAGCGGTGCCACTCCCGGCCACAGTCCCATCTCTACTCGTGTTCGCAGTCCTCGTTTAACATTTATTCCTCTATTGTCATTCTCTAGCTTTGCTTGAGACCCAAGTATCATCAGAAGGAACTTCTCATTCGGATTGTTAGTGAATCGCTGACCGTATGTGCGTATCTCTACAAGAAGTTTCTGGTCCATGAGCTTACAATTAGCCCCTCTAGGGAGTCTGGACGCCCCATGTGGTTGTGTCATCTCTTAATGTATATGGAGAATGCAACTATAGCGAGGCCTTCTGGGACAGCCGAGAAGGAGCTGGTAACAGAGAAAGTTACATACTGTCTCTATGCACGGAAGTCAACCGAGTCAGAGGAACGTCAGGTACTCTCTATTGATTCGCAAATAAGGGAGATGTTTCAGCTTGCAGAAAAGGAAGGATTGGAAGTAGTAGAGATAAAACGCGAGAGTCATTCCGCAAAGGAAACCGGACAACGTGCAATATTCAATGAATTGCTTGAAGATATACGAAGTAAGAAATTCAATGGAATACTAACATGGGCACCTTACGTATGAATCCACTCCTCTTATCGGTGCAATACCAGCCAGTGAGCTCACTGTCCCTAAAATGGAACACCTTGGAAACTATGATTATAGAATGGAATAAGGTGTTTTCCAGGATTGAAATGCCAAATTTAAGCAT
>PVBE012246475.1_pt1 | contig 11746 bp, 9 predicted proteins | sample 1631181 | NCBI WGS metagenome assembly PVBE01 (sample SAMN08397723, study PRJNA350692) | Marine metagenome, whole genome shotgun sequencing project. | isolation source: water | place: Pacific Ocean | collected 2012-04 | reverse complement strand
TGGTGCGACGTCGCGAATCACTGTCACAACCCAGATTCCCCCGCGTTTGACCAGGCGGCCGAGCCAACACAAGAGCAGTTCAGCCTGATCGTGCAGATTGTGACAACATCCGTCTACTGGCTTGTCCTGCGCCCTGACGACTGGGGCCCTAGTGATCGTTACCCGAGCAGCTTTGCGTGAACGTCAATACGCAGCTGTAATGGCCGCTACCGGACTCCTCTACTTGGCGATCCTGACAGCCTTCGGGACTGACGTAGTGGCGCGACTTGTACTTGAAACCTAAAAACCACTAGCCGACGCGCAACAGACCCCCGTACCTAACGACCCTTCCATTCGGGCGCTCGCTTTTCTCGAAAAGCTTCAACACCTTCCTGAGCATCCTCCGTGACTCCGACAATTCTCCGAATGCTTTCACCCATGCGAACTGCTTCTGCCCAGCCCATCCGCTGAGACCGAGTAGCGACTTCTTTCACCGCTCGAACCGCGAGAGGAGCGCCCTGGCATAACCGTTCAGCAAGAACATACGCCTCGTCCATCAAATCATCGTGAGGGATGACCCGCCACGCCAACCCAATGTCAACGGCCCGCTCCGCATCGATATTGTCGCCTGTTAATAAGATTTCCATAGCGTCCGCCCAAGCTAATTTTGACGGTATGCGCATCGACCCAACGATCGTCGGCACACCCACCTTCACCTCAGGCATACCAAACACTGCTCGATCAGATGCCAACAGAAAATCGGTGGCTATAGCCCCAGTTAATCCATAACCAATACAGGCACCATTTACAGCGGCGATAGTCGGTTTCCATAACTCCAAACCACTCTCGAAACTATTGATCGTCGGAATCTCAAAATAACTTCCCGACCACGAACCAGCAGAGTTTCCTTGACCAGGTCGCAAATCAGCACCGGCGCAAAAAGCACGGCCAGCGCCTGTTAACACGGCGACCCACGCCTCCGGATCGTTGTAGAACTCCAACCACGCTGCGTTTAAACACTCCCGCATAGCGCCGTTAATCGCATTAAGGGATTCTGGACGGTTGTACGTAATCGTCGCAATGTGCCCTTGCAGTTCGTATGTTGCTTCGTCGCTCATCGTTCCTGGCCTAACTTCAAGATCAATAAAATTGGGTAACGAATAATTACCCGCCACGTGTCTAGTCCATTCGTCCACCACAATGGGGAAGTGAGACTCGTCATTCAGATTCCCTGTTTCAACGAAGCAGAGACGCTGCCTGCAACATTGGCTGATCTACCGCGATTCGTAAGTGGATTTGACGAAGTCCTTTGGGTTGTCATCGATGACGGTTCCAGTGACAGAACTGCAGAGGTTGCCGAAGCCCACGGGGTAGATGCTGTGGTGAAGTTGACCCAAAACAAAGGGTTGGCAGTTGCATTTCAAGTTGGGCTCGACACGGCCTTGCAGTTAGGAGCTGACGTCATTGTCAACACAGACGCAGACAACCAATACTGCGCCGCCAGCATTCCAGACCTCGTTGAGCCGATAACCCAAGGTGATGCAGACCTAGTAATCGGAACCCGAGACATAACCAATCACGAAGAATTTTCAACCCTAAAAAAGTATCTTCAAAAGATGGGCTCATGGGTTGTCCGACAAGCCTCAGCGACCGAAGTCTCTGATGTCACATCAGGATTTCGGGCCTACACCAAAGAAGCAGCACTTCAAGTCAACGTCGTCTCTCAGTTCACCTATACCCTTGAAACGCTAATTCAAGCCGGTCGTTCAGACCTAGCCGTGGTCGACATACCGATTAGCGTGAATCCAACAACTCGTCCATCACGTCTGTTTCGTTCAAAACGTCAGTACGTTCGAAGATCAGCAGGAACAATCTCTCGGGTATATGCCATGCACCAACCTTTACGAGTCTTCAACATTCCGGCAGCGGTCTTTGCGGTCGCAGGCATGGTTCTGTTCGGCCGTTTCGGCTGGTTTTATTTGACCGCTGGTGGAGAAGGACACATCCAGTCACTTATCGTTGGAGCTGTCTGTCTTCTAGTGGCGATCCAAATGTTGATGCTCGGTTTGCTAGCGGACCTGTTGAGGTCTAATCGAGTCATCAGCGAACGAGTTCTTCGAAGAGTTCGAAATATTGAACTCAAGCTCGGTGACTACAGCACCATTGAAGAGGAACCAACGCCCGAACCGTAGTTGTCGCCTCTTTTGCGATTGCGGCGCCAAGTCAGTGAGAGCACAAGTGCTAACGAAAGTACAGAAATAGAGACTCCCGCCCTCAAACCAGAAGGACGGTATTCCAATATCACTTCGCTGGACCCTTCGGGCAGAGGGATTCCTACCAAGGCATGATCTGCCGCAACCAGCGGCTGAGGAACACCATTAACTGAAGCCGTCCATCCATCTTGCATAGCGTCAGCCACTACCAACCAGCCAGGGCCGGTTGTCGTCACTGAAATTTTCAAATGATCGAACTGGTCATCAAAGTCATCTATGACAGCTTCAGCTGCGCCAGGACCAGTTAAATGATCGGACTGCTCTGACAGGAGCACCAACTCTGAAGGCAGAGGTGTTTGCAACAGTTCCACCCGCTCCCGGCCATCCGGCACAACTACACCCTCAGAAGCAAACCTAACCCTCCCCAACGCATTTAGGTTCTCCCAAATTACGACGTCGTCCGCGTACGCCAAACGTAAACCGTCGCCCGTTGGTGCCATTCCATTGACGGCAGGTGACCCAAACCTGTCAGTTCGAAGTTCCAATACTCCAGCATTGGCATCCAATCGCACACGAATCTCAGCTTGACCGCCAACAGGTAAATCTTCTGCAGCAACGGGAATCCAATGGCTACCCGCCGGCAAGAATCCGCGAACATGTCGCCGTCCGGTGCGCACAGCACCATCAGGCCCAACAATTTCCACTCGCAACCGACCTGCTAGATCAGTCGTAGAGAAATCTTCCGATACATGAATCTCGACGCCCCTGAGGGGGCGCGACTCGGTCACTACATCTAGGTGACCTGCGGAATCAAGTTTTCGCGTAGACCCGCCATCAGACAACATGAAAGGCGCACCGGGTAACGGAAAATCGACTTGAGTAACGAGCCACCGAACCGACATCCGATCCAGGATTGAAGAACTCAAACGATTCACATCAAGAAACTCGAGAAAAGAAAAGGTGTATGACCGATCGAACGCCTCAGGGTCAACAGCAACTAACAAATCCCTCCACGTTGGCTGATGAAACACATGGCCAGTGACAGTTCGAATTCCATAATGAGTCGTTGTGCCTGAGTAGAACGCCAAATCGTGCGCCGCAACTCGATCCCCAGTTGCTTCTAAAGCTAAGAATTCGTGAGCGGGGGTGGCTGGATAGTGGCGTTCGGGAACTTCGTTTGGCCAAAACGGAGCGACAAAGAAAAGTATTTCTGCCGCCGCCACTGCGGTTACCACAACAGGCAAAAACACTCTCAGTTGGCCTCGATGACGCAACATGACTGCCCCAATGATGATCGCCGCCGCAAACCCGGCAACTGCCACAGACCGTCCAACTTCTGAAAGGTGACCTTCTCGTGAAGCAAGCCGCAAAACATGTACCACTCCAAGAACTGCGACGACCGAGACTGCGAACAGAGCCACGACATGCCAGCGTCCTCGGTATCTAGCAAATCGATCTCCCCAAAATTCAACGTCTGAGCTAAGTGCCTCAAGTCCCAAACCGACTAAAAGGGCGAGCAGTAACAGCCAAATTGAGCGCATCCTTCCTACGAAGTTCGTGTCAAAAATTGGAAAGTTCTGGGCAAAAGCTAAAGCTGGGCCACCGCCAAAGATCAAAAGAGTGGTGACCCCCAACAACCCGGCGGTAACGGCAGTAACCGAACGTGACACTGATGAAGATGGACGCCATAAGAGAGCACATACAGCGATGACCAGTGCCCCCGCCCCTAAGAACGCACAAGTCTCGATGTAGTTACGGTCCCCATAGAAAAATCCTTGAGCATGGGAACCGAACGCCCGAGGGATAGCAGCGGTTGCCATCAGCGAAGGAGAAAGGTGGTCTGAGACGGTTTGAGCCCGATGAGATAGATCCGTTGCCCTTATTTGGCTAATAAACGGGATGAGCTGCCACGCCGCCAATCCGAAGCCCAAAGCAACTGAACCAACAGCGGAGGCAAGTAAACCTAGCGTCTTGCCGTTGGCTCTAAACGCAGTCCTTGAACGCAAAATGAGCCACAGCAACATGAGAGCTATAGCCCAGCCGGTTAACGCAGGAAAACCGGCCAACAACATTGCGCACGTCACCAACGAAATAGTTAGACACGAAGACACGTTCCGGCGTCGCAACAATCGTTCAGCTCCCCACAAAATCCAAGGTAGATAGGCGCCAACGTGACTTTGAGGCCAATTCGTCCACACTGTCTGAAAACCACTAAACGAATAAATGAATCCCGACGCCAAAGAGGCAGCACGAGAGACACCAAGGCTCCGGAGTAAAAGAAACACGCCAGCAATTGCGACCGACAACTCCGCAAGCTTTATCCAAGCTGGCGCGACGCGGTCAGGGAAAAGAAGAAAAGGTAAATTGAGGGGATCGAAAAACCCTTGGTGCGGAACCGAAGCGAGAGGTGTACCACCCGCCGGGTAGGGGTTCCACATAGCGAAATCGCCGTCCAAGAGTCTGCGATGAAATAGTTCCTGAGCCGGGAAGCCTGAATCGACAGGATCGGCGACGGGGATAGACGTCAATTCGAGGTCAATGGGTTGACTCTCATTCCACGGAGCCCAACGCAAAACCGTGTCAGAACGTAGAAAGGTCCGAACGCCAACTAACGGCAAGCCGATGCTGAGGACGATCGTTACAACGACAACACCAAGGGTCCAATTCGTTGCTCTGTCGACCCGACGCCCGCTCACCCCAAAATCGCTCTTTCGCAATAGGCTTTATACGGAGAGGGGGGCATTGATGCGATCGTTATCGCAATGTCATCGACTGACACAAAACCCATCTTGTAAGCAACCTCTTCCACGCACGCGACCTTGTAACCATGCTCCTTTTCGACAGAAGCGACGAAATTCGAACTTTCGAGAAGACTTTCGTGAGTTCCTGAATCCAACCAAGTGGTATCTCGACCCAGCCTCACTGCCCGTAACCTCGCGTCGCGCAAGAAGCTCAAATTCAGATCAGTGATTTCCAACTCACCGCGTTCACTGGGGGCCAATTCCTTAACTCGCGAAACAGCGGAGCCGTCGTACACGTAAAGCCCAGGCACCGCTAGTTCGCTTCGTGGTTCCTTTGGTTTTTCTTCGATCGATAAAACCGACCCAGAATTGTCGATCTCTATTACGCCGTAACGCTGAGGGTCATCTACTGGATAACCCCAAATAACAGCACCACTATCAAAGGTTGCCACCTCGTTTTCTAGACCTACCGACCCGTGAAAAATGTTGTCTCCTAATACCAAAACGAAGGGTTGGTCTTGAACAAAGTCCTCACCGATTAGCACGGCCTGGGCAATGCCACCAGGAGAAGGTTGGACGCTATATGACAGGTTGACGCCCCATTGGTGGCCATCTCCCAGGACCCGTTCAAAAACAGGAAGATCACCAGGCGTGCTGATTAGTTGAATTTCTCTAATGCCGGCATTCATCAACGTTGCCAGCGGGTAATAAATCATCGGCTTGTCGTAAACCGGCTGGAGTTGCTTGCTTGAAACCTTGCTAATAGGAAAAAGCCGAGTTCCCGCACCACCAGCCAGCATCATGCCGCGCATAGCTGCAACCCCCGTAAGTCGTCGCTCATCACGCCCACCAGTGTGCCGTAGTGTCCAATCAATCGTGGGTCGCGAGGCTATTCAATGACTATGACGATGTCACCCGCACCAACAGTGTCGCCAGGACTTACCTTTACTTCAACGACAGAGCCTGCTTTATCAGCGTTGATGTTGTTCTCCATCTTCATAGCTTCCAGCACAACGACGGCTTCTCCCTCGGTAACTTCTTGCCCTACTTCGACGAGAACCTTCACAATGGTTCCCTGCATTGGCACAGCCACCTGGCCAGAACCTGCAGCGCCTCCGCCGGTCGAAGCAGAGCGCCGGGGTTTATTTGTTGCTTTAACTGCAACACCAGCAGCCTCAGGAACCCAAGCGGCGACTTCAAAACGCTTCCCGTTGACTTCGAGTACAACATCCTTACGAACCCTTGGTTCGTCGTCTGTCTGTTGGTCGGTACCGGTTGTTTGTCCGACTACACCACTCAAATCCAAAGATTCCTCTACCCACTTGGTGCTGTGTTCTCCCGCTTGAAAATCGGGGCTAGCCAAAATTGCGCTGTGCGCGGCAGCGGTCGTCGCTATCCCACCTACCTTTAACTCGGTTAGTGCACTTCGCATACGGGAAATAGCTGTTGCCCTATCAGAACCCCACACGATGAGCTTGCCGACCAGATTGTCATAGAACTGCGAAACATTGTCACCTGCTTCATAGCCACCGTCCCAGCGGATTCCGTACCCCTGAGGAACCTTCAATTCGTTAACCGTTCCCGGTGATGGAAGAAACCGCCCGCCAGCAGGATCCTCAGCGTTGATTCTCACCTCGATAGCGTGACCGTCTTGTTCGATGTCTTCTTGCCTAAAAGACAACTCCTCGCCAGATGCGACTCGAATCTGCTCCCTGACGAGATCGATTCCTGACACCAACTCGCTTACAGGATGCTCAACCTGCAACCTGGTGTTCATTTCAAGGTAAAAGAACTCCCCATCTTGAAACAAAAACTCAACAGTTCCGGCGTTGGTGTAATCACAGCCCTCAGCAACAGCGACAGCAGCGGCCCCCATCGCCTGCCTCACCTCGTCAGAAAAATTCGGGGCAGGACTCTCTACCACCAATTTTTGGTGCCGTCTTGGAGCGGAACAGTCACGCTCGCCAAGCCATACGGTGTTTCCATGTTGATCAGCGATGATTTGCATTTCGATATGTCGGGGCCAAGTTAAGTAGCGCTCCATGTAGCACTCGCTTCGCCCAAAAAAGCTTTCAGCCTCTCGTTGAGCAGACTCTAGGGCTGCATCTACCTCTTCAGCCGACTTAACAACCTTCATGCCACGGCCACCGCCGCCGTAGGCAGCCTTGATAGCAACTGGGTACCCGTGGTCGTCGGCGAAGCTACGCACCTCATCGGGGTGTTGAATGATTTCGGTAGTACCTGGGACACCATCGACGCCAACTTTTTCAGCGGCAAGACGCGCCGAAATTTTGTCCCCCATTACTTCAATAGCTTCAGGTGGTGGTCCTATAAAGGTGACGCCTCGTTCGGTGATGGCTCTCGCGAAGTCAGCGTTTTCGCTATAAAAGCCGTAACCCGGGTGGACTGCATCAGCGCCGCTCTTTTCTATAGCATCGAGAATTGCTGAAGTGTTTAGATACGAATCGGCAGCGGTTTCCCCGCCCAAAGCGTAGGCCTCATCGGCGAGACGAACATGGAGAGCATTGCGGTCTAGCTCGCTGTAGACAGCGACACTCGTAATGTCAAGCTCGCGACAGGCTCTAATCACTCGTACAGCGATTTCTCCACGGTTAGCGATCAAGATCTTCGAAAACAAGGGTCCAGCCTTCCGAGCACGAACAGTACGACCTGCAATCGTGCCACAATCAAACCCGTTTGCCCCACCTGAGTCACTTTCTTTCCCAAATAACTTCGCAAAGCACTAAGTACTCTGGGTTATGTGGAAATTCCAAAGTTCGGTGCAGTTAAGAAAACTCGCTTTAACGACGTTACTTGGGTCTCTGAAATTCCGTCGACCAACACAGCGTTACTTGAACGAGCTCGCAACGGCGCCTGCGAGGGTGAGGTCATAGTCGCAGACCTTCAGACCCAAGGCCGTGGACGAAGAGGGCGGAGCTGGACGGCTTCCTCGGGAACCTCCCTCATGATGTCGATCCTCCTACGCCCCCCGGCAGCCACGCTGTCTCCAAGCAATGCTTCACTTATTACGTCCGCACTTGCGCTATCAGCAGTCGCTGCAGTGGACGAAATAACCAATGTCAAACTAGAAGTTAAATGGCCCAACGACCTTGTCGTAGACGGGCCACAGTCGACTGTCGATGATGGTGACCCCGGATATCGAAAAGTGGCCGGAATTTTGACTGAAACTCTGATCCAACAAGGCGCAATCGAAGCCATAGTCGTTGGCATAGGACTCAACACAGGGTGGGGTCAAATACCACCCGAACTCAAACAGGTAGCAACGAGCCTTGATGTGCTTTCAGGCTCCACTGTGGACAGAACACAACTTGCGTTCAAGGTCTTACAAAATTTTGAGGCCGAATATGCTGCTCTTCTCGAACCCGGCGGAACAGAGAATTTGCTTCAGGAACTCCGCAAACATTCAGCAACCCTCGGGAAACGAGTCCTGGTTCACATGAACCAAAAAACAAAAACACAGTCGATAAAAGGAGATGCTCTCAACATCGACGAAGCTGGTCGACTCGTTGTGAAATTCGATAACGGCGACACTCAAGTTGTAGCCGTGGCCGACGTAGAACACCTGCGACTTGACGCGCGCTAACCCGCAACTCCAAACAAGCAATACCCTAGGGTCACATGGCCCAAATAGTCTCCTCTGAAACCATCGAAGGTGTTCACGTCATAACCCCGGATGTCTACGGAGACGATCGCGGATTTTTTGTCGAAACGTATCGACGTGAATGGATTCCTGACGGCTCACGAGAAATGGTCCAAGCGAACCGTGGGGATCGTCAAAGTGGTTGCATAGTTGGGTTGCACTACCACCTCCATCAAGCCGACTATTGGTACGTGCCCTTCGGGACTGTCAGAGTTGTATTACACGACTTGCGCTCAGGATCGCCGACTGAAGGCGCTACCCAACACACCGACCTCCGAGGAAACGAACATCGCGGTATATATATTCCTCCAGGTGTGGCGCACGGGTTCGCGTCTCTCACCGACGCAACGATCACCTACCTCGTAGACAATTACTACAACCCATCAGACGAACTGGGAGTGGCCTGGGATGATCCGGAAATAAGAGCTGATTGGGGCGTAGTAAACCCGACCCTGTCAGCCCGTGATCAAAGCAACCCGTACAAGAAAGACATCCCAGAAGTCGACCAACCCCGTTTTGGACTCAGGAACTGAACCGATCATGAAAGTTCTCGTCACAGGCGGAGCCGGGTTCATCGGTTCAAACTTCGTCAGATTTCATCTCGCAAATAGTGACGATGAGATCACCATCCTCGACTCCCTCACCTATGCGGGAAGCCGAGACACGCTGTCGGACTTCTTGGAAAATCCCAGAGTTTCGTTCCTAGAAGGAGACATCTGCGACAGGGAGAAAGTTGCAGCGGCGATGAACGGCCATCAACTTGTGGTCCACTTTGCAGCGGAAAGTCACGTCGATCGGTCAATCGAAGGGTCCGAACGTTTCATAATCACGAACTGTGTTGGCACGAATTTACTCTGTGACGTCGCGGTTCAGATGGAAGTCCAACGCTTCGTTCATATCTCAACCGATGAAACATACGGCTCCCGCAAATACGGGTCATTTATTGAAAGCGACAAGCTCGAACCCAGCAGTCCGTATGCGGCATCTAAAGCAGCATCGGACCTGATAGCTCTAGGGCATCACACAACTCACGGTCTCCCGGTGATCATCACCCGCTCCTCCAATAACTACGGCCCCTTCCAGTTCCCCGAAAAGCTGATACCGCTTTTCGTTACCAACCTCCTAGACGGTTCAAGCGTCCCGCTATATGGCGACGGAACGAACGTTAGGGATTGGATACACGTTGAAGACAACTGTGCCGCTATATCAAATGTCCTCAAATACGGTGAGGTCGGCGAGATATACAACATCGGTGCCGGGAACGAAGTCTCGAACCTCGACCTCACCAAAATGTTGATCAATTTATGTGAACGTGACGAATCAGCGATCACTAGAGTCACCGACCGCTTAGGCCACGACTTTCGTTACTCTGTCGACACAACGAGAATACGCGATCTTGGGTGGGTCCCCCAGATTGACCTTCAAGCTGGATTGGAGGCAACTGTTCGGTGGTATCACGACAACGAAACGTGGTGGCGGCCAAAGACGGGAAAATCACAGTGACACTCGCGACCACCATCACGTCCGCAAGCAGGTACGTACCGTTGGTACGAAACTTTGCCAGAAGAGAACTCAAAGCAAGGTACAAGCGGAGCCTCCTCGGGTGGACATGGTCATTACTCAGCCCGTTATCAACCATTCTCGTATACAGCCTGGTCTTCTCAGTGTTCTTTCGAGCAGCACCCCCAGCTGCTGGAAACGGCTCTCAAAACTTCGCCGTGTTCCTGTTCACCGGCTTGGTGGTATGGCTGCTATTTGCGGGCATGATCAACGGCTCAATGGGATGGCTAATGGCTATAGGAGACCTCCGACGAAAAGTCTTCTTTCCCCCAGAAACTGCCATCTTTGGAAGTGCACTAGCCCTAGCCGTCCAATCAGCCATTGAGGCGGGTGTCCTGCTCATAGTGATGCTCCTAATAGGCAACATCGGTCCAACAACTTTGCTACTGCCGGTAGTACTTGCATTAGCCAGCATCTTTGGCCTCGGCATCGGGTTCTTCGTGTGTGTTCTAAACACTCACTACCGCGACGTCCAATACCTCGTCGGAATTGTCCTCAACGCAGTCTTCTTTCTCGTACCTATTGTTTATCCACTCGGCATAATTCCCGAACAGCATTGGGGTCTCCCAATTCGCAAAATTGTTGAACTAAACCCAATCAATCAGTTTGTGGCAGCAGCTAGAGAATCGGCTTACTTACTTCAATGGCCGAGTCTGAGTAGATGGTGCGCCCTTGTCTGCTACTCGTTTGCGGTGTTTGCATTGGGTTGGCGGTTCTTTGCTCAGCGATCAATGCAGTTGAGTGAGGACATGTGAATCCAATCATCTCAGCGCAACAAGTCTCTAAACAGTATCGAGTGCATCGCGACCGGCCCGACTCACTCAAAGAAGCAGTGGTTCGCCGTAAGAAAAATAAATCAAGTAGTGAATTTTGGGCCTTAAAAAACGTCTCGATCGACATTGAACGAGGGTCCTTCTTCGGACTCATCGGACATAACGGATCCGGCAAAACAACATTGCTCAAACTTATGGCCGGCATCCATACACCAACTAGCGGACAACTAAAAGTTAACGGACGGGTGTCAGCACTGTTGGAACTGGGATCAGGATTCCACCCAGAACTCAGCGGGCGCGAAAACATCTACCTAAATGGAGCAATTCTTGGCCTCACCAGAAAGGAAATGGACCTAGCCGTCGACGAAATTATCGAATTTAGTGACATAGGTGAATTCATCGACGCGCCAGTCAAGATCCTCTCTAGCGGTATGTATGTCCGACTCGGCTTTGCAGTAGCGGTGCATGTTGCCCCCGAAATACTGCTTATTGATGAAGTCATTGCCGTAGGAGATGAAGCCTTTCAACGTAAATGCCTTGAGCACCTGTACGAACTACGCCGGGCAGGGACAACTATCGTCCTCGTTTCTCACTCACTTCCGTTAGTCGAAGGCTTATGCGACGAAGTCGGCTGGCTTGACCACGGGGCTCTTATGCAAGCAGGTGAAGCCACCGAAGTTTGCTGGGCCTACCTCGATTCAGTCAACGCGCAAGAAGCGGAAAGACTGCGAGACGAAGACGACGATCCGATCCACACCGACACCTCTCTCACCGAAATAGAGGTTCGAAGAGGGAGCGGAGAAATGCGCATTTTCCATG
>PVBE010418549.1_pt1 | contig 11746 bp, 10 predicted proteins | sample 1631181 | NCBI WGS metagenome assembly PVBE01 (sample SAMN08397723, study PRJNA350692) | Marine metagenome, whole genome shotgun sequencing project. | isolation source: water | place: Pacific Ocean | collected 2012-04 | reverse complement strand
CTTCAACCCGATCGAGATGGCTTTCTCCAAGCTCAAGGCCGCCCTGCGAGAGGCCGCCGCGCGCACCATAGACGAGCTATGGCAGATCATCGCCGAGATCATCGACGACTTCACACCCACCCAATGTCAAAATTTCTTCACTGCAGCCGGATATGAACCGGATTAAATTGAATCCGCTCTAGAAACAGCGGACACCCGGAATCTCACCTAAATCAGAGTTCTTCAACAGCCTCGGATATCTTGAGCCGCCGGGGCGGCGGGGCCTGAAGCGGTATTCTCCAGGGGCGCGTCGGGGCCTTGTTCAAGTTCCTCGATCCGGCGTTTGAGATCGGCGACCTGCCGGCTGAGCCGAGCGTTTTCCCGGTGCATCGAGGCGCCGCCGGTTCGCTCTGAGCGCGTCATTCGACATCTCCCTGGTGTCCAGACCCGGAAAGGCTATGTGGTTAATGTTAACGTTTCATTAACCACGCGACGGGTCATACGGCGGCGGCGCTCGGGCGGGCTCCCACATCGGCGAGCCAGCGCGCCAGGTTGGCGCAGGCGGCGGGCGGCTCGACCTCGACGCGGGCGGCGAAGCGGATGGTGACGAAGGTGGTGATGTCGGCGACCGAGAAGGCATCGCCGGCGACGAAACGCTCGGCGCCGAGGCGGTCATCGAAATGCGCGAAAAAGCGCCCCAGGGCAGCGCGCCCGCGCTCGATCAATTCGCCGATCTGCGGCACTCCGCCGGGCACGCCGGGCAGGCCGCGGTCCTCGAAGGCGGGCGAGGAATTGCGCAGCATGTCGGCCGCCGCGAGATAGCCCATGAACTCGGCGCGCCGGCTCCACATCTCGATCAGCGCCTTTTCCTTGGGCTGGCTGCCGAACAGCACCGGCTCAGGGTGAAGTTCCTCGATATAGCGGCAGATCGCCATCGTTTCGGCGATACAGGTGCCGTCGTCGAGCTCCAGCACCGGCACCTGGCTGGCCGCGTTGACCGCCTTGAAGGAATCGCTGAATTGCGCGCGCTCGCGCGTGTTGATCTCAACGGTCGGGATCTGCACGCCCTTTTCGGCCAGGAACATGTTCACGCGTTGCGGGTTCGGCGCGACTTTGAAATCGTAGAGTTTCATTTTTAAAGGCTCCTGGATCGGTGGGTCAGGCGACAAAGTGCGCGGTCACGGCGCGGCAAGTCAAGCACCGTCCAATGCGCCCTCGGCCGAGCCGGCGAATTTCTCCAGGCCGTCGGCGATGTCGTAGAAATCGCCTTTCTCCGCCGTGAAGATATGGCCGATGGTGGCCAGGCCGCATGGCTGATCGAGCGTGCCGGCGGCGATCGAGGTCGTCTGCTTGCCCGCCGGCCGCCAAAAAAGGCTGGCGCCACAGCGATTGCAAAAGCCGCGCCGCGCATTCGGCGAGGAATCGTACCAGGCGAGACCGCTTTCCTCGACCACGGAGAGATCGGCATTTTCGACTTTCGTATAGGCGCCGAATGCGCCGTGCAAGCGCCGGCACATGTCACAATGGCAATTGATGACCCCGCGCATCGCTCCGTGTATTTCGTAGCGCACGGCGCCGCAAAGACAGCCGCCGCCATGCCCGCTCCTGTTCTCAGTCATAATAAAATCCTTATTGTTTGGCCCCTCAGACGCCGGGCGGTCGCATCCGCTCCCTTGGCTACCTCGTATTAACTCGGGCGCTCAGTCGCGCAGCCGGAATGCAAGAAGAGCATTCCGGGGGTGTGCCGTTTGCGAGAATCTTTGTGGGTTCCGGTGCATGCCGGGCGTGCTTGGTGGAATGTGGCGAGTCTGGTGCATTGCCTTCCAGGGTTAGTCGATCAAGCCCAGTGCGCGCCCGATCTTGCGGTCGACAAAGCGCTTGGGCAGCAGGTTTGGCAGGGCCCAGTTGATGAATTTGCCCTTTACCGGCGCATAGCGGGCCTTCGGCTTGGCCACCGTGAGCGCCTTATGGATGACGCGCGCGACGCGCTCGGGCGGGTCGCCCTTGGGCCCGACATCCATCATATAAGCCATCAGCCGCGTCAGCGCCGGCGCGTAGGCGGTCTCCCGATAGGGCGAGAAATCACTGTCCCCGGCCTTGTCCCAGATCGGTGTGGCGACGGCGCCGGGGGCGACGATGATCACCTCGATGCCGAACAGCATGAGTTCGCGCCGAAGGCTTTCCGAGACCGCTTCGAGGGCGTGTTTGGAGGCGCTGTAAGGCGCCATGAAAGGCATCGCGCGCTTGCCGGAGACCGAGCTCACATTGACGATGCGCCCGGGTTTGCCGCCTGGCGTATCGCCGCATCCGAGGAGCGGCAGGAAAGCCTGGGTCACGGCGACGGTGCCGAAGAAATTGACTTCGAACTGTTGGCGGAAGGCGTCGAGCGGCAGGTGCGAGAGCGGCCCGCCGACGGCGATGCCGGCATTATTGACGAGGCCGGCGAGGCTGGCGCCGCCAAGCGCGCGCGTCACATCCCTGGCGCCGGCGCTGATCGCCTCGCCGTCCGTCACATCCATGATGAGCGGGGTGAAGGCCTGGCCCAACTCGCTTTGCAGCCGCGCGCCGTCGGCTTCGCTGCGCACGCCGCCAAAGACGTGAAAGCCCTTCGCTATTAGGAATTCCGCCGTACTCGCACCGATGCCGGTCGAGTTGCCGGTGACCACTACCGTCTTCGCATTCACCCTGACGCTCCCGGAATTGGTGCGCGCCGTGCTAGGCAGCACCTTTCTGCGCTTTGCGGATCAGGGCGCGCAGGCGGCTCGGTGAAATCGGCAGTTCGTCGATCTTGGCGCCGAGCGGCCTCAGCGCGTCCTCGACCGCCTGGGTAACCGCCGGCGGCGCGCCCATGCGCCCGCCCTCGCCGCCGCCCTTGATGCCGTATTCGGTGTAGGGCGAGGGCGTCTCGACATGGCCGATGCGAATGACGTCCGGCCCCTCCATGATGCCCGGCAGCAGATAGTCGGCGAAGGTCGCGTTGAGCAGTTGGCCGCTTTCGTCATAGTAGAAATGCTCATAGATGGTCGAGCCGATGCCGTTGACGACGCCGCCCCTGATATGGCCTTCGAGCGTCATCGGATTGACCATGGTGCCGCAATCATGCACGGCGGTGTAATCGAGGAAGCTGACCTGGCCGGTCTCGATATCGACCTCGACCACCGGAATGTGAACCATATGGCCGACGAAGGGGTAGAAGATGCCCATGTCGGAGCGATCCTCGTTGGGCAGCGTCGTCAGCGGATGGTCATAGACGCATATCGCATCCAGGCCGCTGTCGAATTCGGGCCCGTCGGGAAAGCTGAGGCGGAAGTAATGCGCCTGCGTCGCCACTTCCTCGAAGCTGAGCTCGCGCCCGGGCGCGCCCTTGACGCGGATCTTACCCTCGAACACTTCGAGATCGGCGGCGTCGGTCTCCATCATATGGCCGGCAAAGCGCAGCAGCTTCTGCCTGATTTCGCCGGCGGCGCTGACGATGGCGCCGGCCACCATCACCGTGTAACGGCTGCCCGACGGCCCGGTCCCCAGCATGCCGGAATCGCTGTCGGCATATCTGATGACGATGTTGGCCGGGTCCATCTGCAACTGCTCGGCGATGACCTGCGTCGCCACCGTCTCGGGGCTGTTGCCGGTGAACGGCGAATGCAGCGAGGCGAACACGGTGCCGGTCGGGTCCATGCTGATCGATATGCTCTCGGGCGTGCTGGTGAGATCGAAGCCTGGTTCGAGATTGAACATCCACCATTCGGTCGAGTTGTAGACGCTGCGCTCCTGGCACGACACCACGCCGACGCCGATATAGCGCCCCTCCGCGCGCGCCTCTTCCTGCTTCTTGCGCCAGCCGTAATAGTCCGACATCTCGAGCGCCATATCGAGCACCTTCGGATAGTCGCCGCTGTCATACATGTTGCCGGTCGGAATGATGTAGGGGAACTGATCCGGCTGGATCAGATTGAGTTGGCGGAATTCGACCGGATCGGCGTCCAATTCGTCGACCGCGGCGTCGACCATGCGCTCCATCACCCAATTGGTCACTTCCGAGCCGAAGCCGCGATAGGCGCCGATCTGGCATTTGTTGGTGAGCACCGCCACCAGGTCGATGCCGAAGCTGTTGATGCGGTAGGGGCCGGTGACCTGGGCCATGGCGTTGCCGTGCTGGCCGACACCGAACTGGAAATAGGCGCCGTAATCATCGACGACGCGGAAGCGCAGGCTGGTCATGGTGCCGTCTTTCTTGAGCGCCAGCTCGGCGTCATAGATGCGGTCCGAGCCATGCGCGTCGCAGCTCGTGGTGTCGTCGATGCGGTCTTCGAGAAACTTCACCGGCCGTCCCGCAGCACGCGCCAGCACCGCCACCAGCGCCATGATCTTGTGCAGGAAGACCTTGGCGCCGAAGCTGCCGCCGGCCAGGGTCGGAACGATATTGACATTCTTCGACGGCACGCCGAGCGAGCGCGCGATGGTCCAGCCGATGAAGCTGTACATCTGGGTGTTGGAATAGATCTCGTATTTGTTCATGCCGGGATCGTAGCTCGCCACGGCGCCGGCGGTCTCGAGCGGCTGACCACCCGAGCGCGGCCAGCGCAGATGGCGCTTGATCACGAGGTCGGCGGCGGCGAAATCCTCCTCGACCGGACCGAAATCGAGCTTGCGCGCAAGTGCCACATTGGTATCGCCGCGCTCCGGATGGAGCACCGCGTCGCCGGTCATGGTGATCGCCTCTTCCATATCGACGACCGGCGGCAGCTCCTCATAGACCACTTCGATGAGCTCGGAGGCGTCCTCGGCGATGGCGCGGCTCTTGGCGACCACGGCGGCGACCGGCTCGCCGACATGGCGGACGCGGTCGTGCGCGACGCAGCGCTGCGGCACCGGCGGCGCCGCGAAGCTCGGCAATTCGCCGCACAGCTCGGCGATATCGGCGCCCGACATGACGAGCGCCACGCCGGGCACCTTCTCGGCCTTGCTGTAATCGACCGAGACGATGCGCGCATGCGCGTGCGGGCTGCGCAACACGGCGCAATGCGCCATGTTGGCCATCACGATATCGTCGGCATATTTGCCGTGTCCGGTCAGCAATCGCGGGTCCTCGACGCGCTTCATGCTCTTGCCGATCCAGGTATGGTCGCCGGTCGGTTTCTCGCGCTGGCGGCTTTCCGGGATGTAGCGCTTCATTTGGCTTCTCCCTGGATCTTGACCACCGCCGTCTCGACCGCCTCGACGATCGTCTGGTAGCCGGTGCAGCGGCATAGATTGCTCGAGATCGCGGCGCGTATCTCCTCGCGGTCGGGGGTGGCGTTGTTTTCCAGCAATTCGGTCGCCGTCATCAACATGCCGGGCGTGCAGAAGCCGCATTGCAGGCCGTGTTTTTCCCAGAACGCCTCTTGCAGCGGGTGCATGTCGTCGATCGTACCCAGGCTTTCGACGGTGCGCACCTCGGCGCCGTCGAGCTGCACCGCGAGCAGCAGGCAGGAGCGCGCCGTCTTGTCGTTGAGGAGGATGTTGCAGCAGCCGCAGATGCCGTGCTCGCATCCGACATGGGTGCCGGTGAGGCCGAGATCCTCGCGCAGAAAATCGCTCGCCAGGCGCCGCGGCTCGACGCCGCGCTCATGGCGCACGCCGTTGACGGTAACGTTGATGGTTACGGTTTGCATGGCTTTCCCCAGTTACGCGATACGGCTATGCGCCGCGATCAGGGCGCGGCGTGTCAATGTGGTGGCGAGGTCGCGGCGATATTCCGGGTCGGCGTGATAATCGCCTTGCGGATCGATCGCGCGCCCGGCGATTTCGCCGGCCTTCTCGAACAAGGCCTGGTCCGGCTTGCCGCCCTCGACCGCCTGTTCGGCCTCGGAAATGCGCGTCGCCCGGTCGCCGACGCCGCAATAGGCGAGGCGCACCGTCTCGCAGGCGCCGTCCTTGAGCCCGAAGCTGGCGGCGACGCCGACGATGGCGAAATCGCCCTTGCGCGGGCTGACCTCGAGGAACGACCAGCCGCGCCCGCCGGTCCATGACGGGTAGCGAATTTCGACCAGCAGTTCGTCGGGTGCGAGCGTCGTCTCGAGCGTGCCGAGAAAGAAATCCGCGGCCTCGATCCGGCGCTCGCCGCGTGTGCTCCGTGCCACCATTAAGGCACCGGCCGCCAGCGCCACCGCCGCCATTTCCGAGGACGGGTCGGCATGGCTGAGATTGCCGCCGATGGTGCCCCGGTTGCGCACCGGCTTGTGCGCGACATAGCCATATGCCTCCGTCATCAACGGGCAATGCTCGGCCACCAGCGCCGAGTTCTTCACCATGCTGTGCCGGGTAAGGCCGCCGATCTTGAGCTGGCCGTTTTCGGCGCTGACGTAATCGAGCATCGCCAGGCCGTTGATATCGAGCAGATGCCCAGGGTAGGTGAGGCGCAAATTCATCATCGGGACGAGGCTTTGGCCGCCGGCCAGAACCTTGCAATCATCGCCCCGTTCGGCGAGCACGACGAGGGCTTCCTCCATCGATTCCGCCTTGGTGTAGGAGAATGGTGGTGGCTTCATGGCAATTTCCTAACCGAAATCCGGGTTGGTGGTGATGGGCGGCGTGGCGGCGCCGAAGAATCCTACGCCGCGCCGTCGGTGATGGCGACGGCGCGCGTCCAGCCCGCCGACGCGTCCTTAATCTTGACCGGAAAACAACAGACCGTGAATCCGCTCGCCGGCAGGCTTTCCAGATTGTGCAGTTTTTCGAGATGGCAGTAGCCGATGTCGCGGCCCGCCTTGTGGCCCTCCCAGATGATGCCGGGATCCTTGCTCTCGGCGTAGCGCGCCGAGGTGTAGACGAAGGGCGTGTCCCAGCTCCAGGCATCGGTACCGGTGATATGGACACCGCGCTCGAGCAGGTAGAGCGTCGCCTCGCGGCCCATGCCGCAGCCCGATTGGACATATTCCTCGCTGCCGTAGCGCGCGCCCGCACTGGTGTTGACGAGGACGATATCATAGGGCTGGACTTCATATTCGATGCGCGCAAGCTCGCGCTCGACATCCTCGGCTGTGGCCACATAGCCGTCATCGAATGCGCGGAAGTCGAGCTTGACGCCGGGCTTGAAGCACCAGTCGAGCGGCACCTCGTCGATGGTGATCGCGCGTTCGCCCTTGTTCATGGTCGAGTGGAAATGGTAGGGCGCGTCGAGATGGGTGCCGTTATGGGTCATGATGCGCAGCCATTCGATCGCCCAGCCCTCGCCGTCGGGCAGGTCCTCCTTGGCCAGGCCGTCGAAGAAGGAGAGCACGTCCGGCGCGGTATCGTGGTGATCGAGATATTCGATGCTGGGGTCGTAGATCGGCGGGTCGGCATGGGCGTCGTTCTCGATCGGTATCGAGATATCGATGAATTTCATTGCCACGATTGCATACTTCCGAGCTGTGCCGCGCCAAGCGCACGGCCAGCTTAGTACCTATGCGGGGCTCCGTATACTGTTTTTGATACATGTAAAGCGGCTTTGAAAATGCCGGCCCGTTGGCGCATCATTGGGGATCGATTGACGCCGACGGAAGGCGATATGAGCAAGATGCTGCCGCAACATGTGATGGACGAGGCCGAGGCTTTTGACGGCGCCGAGGCGGCGGTGGCCCGGCTCGCCGAGATTTACGCCAAGGGGCGCGACTTCCTCGGCCGGCATTTCGAGCGCTTCGCCGGCGGCGCCGAAAACCTCGAAAAGGCCGACGCGCGCTACCCGGCGATCTGGATCGAAGTGGCGCCGGGCGCCGACCATGAACGCGGCGGTCTGTCCTACGGTGCCGTACCAGAGGCCGGCGCCTACAGCGCCGTTCTCACCAATCCCGAACTGTTCCACGGCTACTATCTCGAACAGCTCCAATTGCTGCTCGACAATCATGGCGGGCCGCTTTGGGTCGGCATCTCGCGGCGCCAGATTCCCCTGACCTTCGCGCTTGAAACATTGACCGCCGATTTGCGCCACCAGCAGGTCGCCGATCTCGGGCGCTTTTTTCACCTGCCCGATCTCGCCGAGATCGACGACGACATGGCCAACGGCATCTACCGCCATCCGGCCGGCGCGCCCAAGCCGCTGTCGCTGTTCAGCGCCGAGCGGGTGGATTATTCGCTCAACCGCCTGAGCCATTATAGCGGCACCTCGCCTGAGCATTTTCAGCGCTTCGTTCTGTTCACCAACTATCAGCGCTATGTCGACGAGTTCGTCGAGTTCGGCATCGGCGAAATCGAGAACGGCGATAGCTTCCGCGCCTTTGTCGAGCCGGGCAATGCGGTGCATGTCAATCCACGTCTGAGCGCCACGCCGTCTTCCGGCACGGGCGCCAAAAAGCCGCCGCAAATGCCGGCCTACCATCTGGTCAAGGACGGCCATATGGGCGTGACGCTGGTCAATATCGGCGTCGGCCCGTCGAACGCCAAAACCATCACCGACCATGTCGCCGTGCTGCGCCCGCATTGCTGGCTGATGGTCGGCCATTGCGGCGGCTTGCGCCGCACCCAGCGTCTCGGCGATTATGTGCTCGCCCATGCCTATGCCCGCCTCGATCATGTGCTCGATCACGACCTGCCGCTGGAAATACCGATTCCGGCGATCGCCGAAGTGCAGCTCGCGCTCACCGCCGCTGTCGCCAAGGTCACCGGCCAGGACGGCAAGCAATTGAAGCAGCATCTGAGGACCGGCACCGTGGTCTCGACCGACGACCGCGACTGGGAGCTCAGATATGACGAGCTCTCGACCTTCTTCAACCAGTCGCGCGCCATCGCCGTCGACATGGAATCGGCGACCATCTCGGCCAACGGATTCCGCCTGCGCGTGCCTTACGGCACGCTGCTCTGCGTCTCCAACAAGCCGCTGCACGGCGAAATCAAGCTGCCCGGCATGGCCAACGCGTTTTACACCGAACGCGTCAGCCAGCATTTGCGCATTTGCCTCGCGGCGTTGGACACCATGCGCGAGGGCGTCGGCCACCAGGCGCTGCATTCGCGCAAACTGCGCAGCTTCGACGAACCGCCCTTCCGCTGAAAGTAACGGAGTAAGCCATGGATATGGTGACCATGAATATCATCGATTCGACTTTGGTCTCGATTTGCCGCGAGATGGGCGTGACGATGATGAAGACCGCCTATTCGACGATATTCAACGAGGGCATGGATTTCACCTGCGGCCTCGGCAATACCAACGGCGAGATGATTGGCGTCGCCGAATTCAACCCCTCGCAGATCGGCGGCATGCCGCTGGTGCTGAAGACGACGGCCGAGGAAATCCCCCATGACAGCATCGCAGAAGGCGACGTGATCGTTACCAACGACCCCTACCGGGGCGGCATGCACACGCCCGAGCACAGCTTCATCAAGCCGGTCTTCGTCGGTGGTGTGCTGTACGGCTATGCGGTGGCGATCGGCCATGTCGCCGAGGTCGGCGGCATGGTGCCGGGCGGCTTCGCCGGCGAGGCGACGGAAATCTTCCATGAGGGGCTGCGCGTGCCGCCGGTAAAAATCAAGGAAGCGGGCCGCGACAGCGAAGAGGTGTGGAAGCTGCTGCTCGCCAATGTGCGCACGCCGCGCGCCAATTACGGCGATTTCCGCGCCATGATCAGCGCCGTCGATGTCGGCGCGGCGCGCCTTCGGGCGGTGATCGAAAAATACGGCGCCGAGCAGTTTACCCGGACGGTCACCGATCTGATGGACTATTCCGAGACCCGCATGCGGGCCGAGATCGGCGACATCAAGGACGGCAAATACAGCTTCGAGGATTTCATGGAGGATGACGGCATCGAAGCCAAGCCGTATAAGATTCACGTCGATGTGCATGTCCAGGGCGGCGAGGTGGTGGTCGATTACAGCGCCACCGACAGCCAGGCCAAAGGCCCGATCAACGCCGTGCTCTCGGTCGCCTGGTCGTCGGCCTACAACGCCATCCTGCATCTGACCGACCCGTCGATCCCGAAAAACTCCGGCTGCTTCCGGCCGATCAAGATCGTCGCGCCCGGCGGCACGCTGGTGAATGCCGACTATCCCGCCACCTGCGTCGGCGGCAATACCGAGACCCATATCCGCATCGCCTATACGATCATTGGCGCGATGGCCAAATGCCTGCCCGAGCGCGCCTTCGCCACCGACGCCGGCACGCACAGCAATTTTCTCTTCGGCGCGCATGATCCGAGGCACGACGAATATGTGGTGTGCTACGATTTCACTTGCGCCGCCTGGGGGGGGCGGCCGTTTGCCGACGGCAACGAGGCGGTCAACTGCATCAACGGCAATTCGCGCATGGTGCCGATCGAGGTCTTCGAGGTGCGCTATCCGTGGCTGGTCGAGGAATTCAAGCTCGAGCCCGACAGCGCCGGGCCGGGCCGCTACCGGGGCGCCCATTCGATCTCCAAGACATATCGCGCCGTCGATACCGAGATCACCGTGAGCTCGGTCTCCGACCGCCACGCCATCCAGCCGTGGGGCCTCCTCGGCGGCGGCGCGGGGGCCGTGGGCGGGCTGTTGTACCAGGATGCCGAGGGCGGCGAATGGCGGCCCTTCACCGAGGCCTTCGGCAAGGTGAGCCCGAGCAAATTCTCCAATGCCAGGATCGCGCCGGGCGCGCGGGTGCGCCTCACCGCGCCGGGCGCCGGCGGCTACGGCCCGGTGGCCGAGCGCGCGCTCGAGATGATCGCCGAGGATCTGCGCGAGGGCTGGATCACGCCGGAAGGCGCGCGCCGCGATTACGGCTATAGCGGCGGCGGTTGATGAGCGCCACCATGCGCCAGACGGTGAAGGCCTCGACAATGCGCGACATGGTCGCGACGCGGCGCCTGAAGCTCGGCACCTTCGTCGTCGAATTCGACAGCCCCGGCATGGGCCAGATTCTCGCCGCCGCGGGCTGTGAATTCGCCATCATCGACATGGAGCATAGCGGTTTCGACTATGACGGCCTGAAGCGGATGCTGCGCTATTACCAGGCCGCCGGCGTGCCGGCCATCGTCAGTACGGCGGTCGGTGATTACGACGTCATCGCGCGCGCTTGTGATATGGGCGCCGACGCCATTCAGCCGGCCAAGGTGAGCTCGGCCGAGGAAGCGAAGCTGATGCTGAGCTTCATGCGCTACCCGCCGAGGGGCCGGAGGGGCGTGGCGCTCGGCATCGCGCATGGCCGCTACCGGCCCGGCGACACGGCGGCCAAGCTCAGGCGCGCCAACCGCGAGACGATATTTTTTCCCAAGATCGAGACCTGCCGCGGCATCGACAATGTCGAGGCCATCGCGGCGCTCGACGGCGTCGCCGGAATCTGATCGGCCATTTCGATCTGAGCGTCGATATGGGCATTCCGGCCAAGTTCGACGACCCCGAATTCGCCGCCGCCATGAAGCGCGTGGCGCGCGCCTGCCGCAAGCACGGCATCTCATTGGGGCGCATCGCCGAGCAGGTCGAGACCGGCCTCGCCCTCAACCGCATGGGCTTCGATTTTCTGTGCTATTCAGGCGATATCTGGCTGCTGCGCAACGCCCTGAAGGAAGGCCTCGACAGGCTCTGCGCCGAGTGCCGCAAGGTTAAGCGGCGGGATTAGAAATTAAGGCACAACCGTCCGGCGGCACCCACAAAGATTCGCCCAATCGGCACCCCCCCGGAATGAACTTTCTTGCGTTCTGGCTGCGCGACTGAGCGCCCGAGTTAATACGAGGTAGCCAAGGGAGCGGATGCGACCGCCCGGCGCTTGAGAGAACAAACAAAAGAGCGCGGATGCCCCCTGGTGTTGCGAGCCCGCTCCGCGATCTAGAGCGGATTCAATTTAATCCGG
>PVBE012030710.1_pt1 | contig 11748 bp, 12 predicted proteins | sample 1631181 | NCBI WGS metagenome assembly PVBE01 (sample SAMN08397723, study PRJNA350692) | Marine metagenome, whole genome shotgun sequencing project. | isolation source: water | place: Pacific Ocean | collected 2012-04 | reverse complement strand
ATAGGTGGGTAGGTTCAAATTTTGGAGAATTAAATCAAATAAAAAATTCAATTTTAGCTTTAACTTTGATAACAATAGGGATTCAGACAATCTTTTCGTCTTTTATGTTAAGTATATTGGGAATAAAAAAATGAAAATAGCAATAACCACTGACGCAATATACCCATTCACATTAGGAGGTTCTGAAATAAGGAATTATGAAGTAGCAAAGAGACTTGTAAAAAAGGGTCATGAAGTACATATATATGGTGCCAAACTTTGGAAAGGGAAAAATATTATCAAAAAAGATGGTGTAACAATCCATGGAGTCTCAAATTACGAGAGATTATACAAAAAAAATGGAAAAAGGAGTTCATTAGACCCAATATTATTAGCCCTAAAATTATACAGAGAATTATCAAAAGAAAATTTTGATATCATAGATAATTTATCATTCACATTTTTCAATTGTTTTTCAACAAAACTATACTCTATGAAAACTAAAACTCCTTTAATACTAACCTGGCAACAATTCTTCGGAGATTACCTTAAAGGATATTTTGGGAAACTAAATGGAAACATTGCTAGCACACTAGAATCATATTCAATAAATCTCACAAATAACCACATAGCAGTATCAAATTTTGTAAAAAATGAATTAATTGATAGGGAAGTAGACCCAGATAACATCAAAGTAATCTACAATGGTACAGATATCAATTTAATTAACAAAATTCCAAAACAGAAAAAGATATATGATTTAATTTTTGTTGGAAGATTAAATTATCAAAAAAATATTAAACTTTTAATAAAAAGTATGAAATTAGTAAAACAAAAATTCCCAGACATTAAACTAGCAATTATCGGAGACGGTGAAGATTACAATAAAATTTCTAAGCTTTCTAATAAATTAAATTTAAATGACAATGTATTTTTTTTAGGGAAGATGGTTGACAGAACTCAAATATATAAAATCATGAAATCATCAAAGATATTTGTCTTGCCCTCAATACTAGAAGGTTTCCCACTAACAATAATTGAAGCTAATGCCTGCGGATTACCAGTCATAACAACAAAAACTAAACATAATAACAATACGGAGTATATTGAAGATAATATCAATGGATTAAATGTAAACTCAAACCTTATAGACTTCTCAAATGCTATTATAAAATTATTAAATAATAAAAATCTAAGAGAAAATATGTCGATTCATAGTGTCAATATTTCAAAAGATTTCGACTGGGACATAATTACAGATCAGCAAGAAAAATATTATAGCAATATCCTATCAAAAATTAAATATAATTATAACGACATCAGAGATATACCTAAAGTTATAGAAAACCCAAAAAGTTTTTTTCTTGATCAATTAAAAATATGGAGGGAGGAGGAATCTAAAGATAGCATTTACGGATTAAACTGGGGCGATCCAGACAAGGTACAAATGCTAATTGACTTTAGGGAAAGATTCATCACGCCATACATCAATCCAAAATCAGTTGCATTAGAGATTGGCCCTGGAGGAGGGAGATGGACAAGGTATTTATTGGGATTCAAAAAATTATATGTTATCGACCATTATCAAGAAATCCTTGATGAACTTAAAAAGAATTATAACAAAAAAAACATGACATTCATTAAAAATAACAAAACAGATTTTCCAGGGGTGCCAGAAAAATCCATTGACTATTTATTCACTTATGCCTGTTTTGTTCATTTAGAGGTTGAAACTATTGATAAATATCTAAAAAATATTAAAAAAATTGTAAATAGAAATTCCAAGATATGTATTCAGTATTCTGACAACGATAAAGAACTAGGCAGAAACGAGAGCTTCACTAAAAACAATCCACGTATAATGAGAAAACTAGTTTTAGATAATGGATACGAGATTATAGAAGAAGAAACAAAATTACTAGGACATTCAAGCGTTATTCTATTCAAGCTTAAAAACCAATAAGCTCATTTCGGATAATCTAATCTTTCCAAAACATCAGAAAATATTTCATTCAATTTAACAATTGTATTATATTTTAATTTTCTCTTATGGTCTCCAGGAGTAACTTGCCTCTTATGACTATAAATATCTTCTTTATTCACACTAAAATCTCCCATTGCTAAAATAGTCTTAAGACGTTTATCAGGTATCTTCAATCCCAAGAAATTAATAATTCTTGAAATAAATCCCCCAAAATCTTCCACCATATCCTCATATTTTAAAAGCAGCACATTATCCTTATCAATAATTTCGTTACAATAATAATTATATATATTTCTATAATGTTTTGCCTTCTCCAATGCATATTTATCTATCTTGGACCTTAGGGCTTGTTGTCTTGATTGTATCATATGCTTTCTAAAATCACCCTTAGAGGGTATAAAATGGCTATAAGATACTGAAAAATATAATGAAGTTAAAACATCACGAGGATCTCTCAATAATAAAATAATCTTATGCTTATTCAAATCTACCTTAGGCAACTTATTTCTAAATGGTCCAAAATAAAATCCATCTTTTTTAAGATAACTTTCTAAGATCTTATCGCCCATATACGCCTCCTTATACCACTTCTTACCAATTTCTCCACCATGAAAATAATATCTCTCTAAGCAGATTTGTTTCATCCCACTAGGTATAATTAATTGCTTCAAAATTCTAGCAACAAATGAAGAGGCACTCTTATTCATAGTAAAAAAGAAAAAGCTCTCAGCAATATCATTACCACTATCTGCACCCTTCAAAAAATCTATCTCATCTTGCAAACTTAAATTCTTAAGATTAATATCTCGTTGCAGATTTGATTTTTTTCCTTGAACCTCCATATAACAATCAATTAATAAGACTATTAACTACCTTTTTAATTTTACTCATAATAACACCACTATCATAATATTTTTTCTGTTTTACAATTGCCTTAGCTCCCAAATTTTTCATTAGATTTTTATCCTCAGATAATTTTTCTATTTCGTCAGCAAGAAACCAGGAATTCATATTTTCAACAATAACCCCGCAATCAACAATTGCCTCAGGAATGCCACCTCCACCCTTAAATGCAATTACCGGCTTCCCTAAGGCCATGGCTTCCAAAGCCACTAATGGGAAAGGGTCTTCTCTTGAGGGCAATATAAAGATGTCTGAATTTTTTATATAAGGATAAGGATTTTCTTTCTCGCCTAAGATTAATATATCATTCCCCAATCCACCAAAATCTAACTGGCCCTTATTTCCCACCCATAAAAATAAGTATTTCCCAGGAAACTTTTGATTCAATATTTTATAAGCATTCACAAAATAATCAGATCCCTTCCTCCTATTAAAATACCCCAAACCCATTACTACAATCCTACCTCTTGCCCTCACATCCTTAGTAAAATCAAAGTATTTATCCATACTTTTTTCAATTATATCTTTTGAGTTAACAAATGCATTTAGCATCATTACTTTAGAGGCCTCACATCCTAACCCATTAACCAATAAATTTTCGACAGGCTTAGATACAACAATAAAAATATCTGCATATTCTCCAAATTCGGACAATTGTTGTTCATCAAATACACTCTGAAATCCTCCATGAAGTTCATGAACATGAAAAATAACTAATATATCTAATTTTTTCGCTACAATCGCAAATCTATAAGAAGATAAACTATTCACATAAACCAGGTCAGGTTTTTCATCCAAGATTATACTCCTACAATCATCCTCCGAAGTTCCACCATAAATTATTCTGCCAAACTCCATTTCAAATTCACTGTGCATAGATCCATTTTCTAAGGAAACCATTTTAACATCATAGCTTTTTTTCATCTCTCTAGCAACTTCATAAACTACCTTTGGCGCCCCAGTCCGAGATTCTTCATGAGTTACAAATAAGATCTTTTTCATCCATTTAAAAAATTATTCCAGCTTAAAAGATTATAGATGTTCTAAAAAATATATCAATATTTCTTCTTGCTCTTTTTATATTTATCAATAACCAAACTAGATTTATCATCCATAACAATCTTGCCTGCGTCTATCCATATAACCCGATCACAAAATTTATTTATTAATTTAAGGTCATGACTAACCAAAATAACACTAGCTCCACTACGAATTAAACTCTCCATTTTACTAATAGATTTCTCCCTAAAATCGATATCAGCTCCACTCCCAATTACCTCATCAACCAACAATATATCAGGACTATTATGCAAAACACAATGAAGGCCAATTGAATTTGCCAATCTAGCCCTCATGCCATTTGAAAACTTAAATAACTTAGTATCAACATAATCTTCCAATTCCGAGAATCTCACAATATCATCAAATATCTCATTTATATCTTTCCGGCTTAATCCCATTATTGATCCTGATAAAAAGATATTTTCCCGCATAGTCAGCTTGCCCCTTAAACCATATCCAAATCCTGTGAGATAAACCAACGTACCATTTACAGATATCTTGCCCCGATCAATTGAGTAAATTCCAGATATTGCCCTTAACAAAGTAGATTTCCCAGATCCATTTTTTCCAATAATGCCTAAGATTTCTCCATTTTTTAGATTAAAACTAACATTTTCCAATACATTTATCTCATCTCCAGAAAAAACACCTGCAATAAAGTTTAACAATATTCTAAGAACACTCCTCCTATTTACATTTCTATAAAACTTCTTATACACATCCATTACCACTATCCTATTCTCCATTAAACCATCTCCGCAAATTTATTTTTATATTTATTAAAAACAATAATTCCAATTAGGAAGGTAAACAAACTAATAAACATCACCATATTAATCATGAATGCGCTTGGAACCCTTCCGTAAACAACTAACTCCCTACTAACAGTAATAAAATAATATAAGGGGTTAAATAGATTCACATAATATAATGCAGTTCCCTTTTCAATTAAATAAAATATAGGGGTTACAAAGAACATTATTCTAGCAATAACTCTCCAAGCATTCCTTAGATCATTAATTAAAATACCAATTGTTGCTAAAATAAACGAAACTCCCATTATGAAAATAACATAAAACACAAAAATCAAGGGATATACTAAAATCCATAATAATTGCACCTTGAAATAAACCATAAATACCATAAACAAAATAATCTCAAAGATATGTGAATAAATTCCCTCCATTATATTTGAAATAATTAACGAACTAAAATTGATCTTAACAGACTTAATCAATTGCGCATTGCCTAAGATCAAGATTGTTGATTTCAATGAAACTCCCAAAAAGAAATTATACATAATTAATCCAATCAGAAGATACAAAGCATATTCATCAATCCCATTTCCAAAAAATACCCTTAGATTAATTAATATCAAAAAAAGGAGCAAAGGTTCAAGCAAATACCAAAAAACACCTAAGAAACTACCCTCATTTTTCAATTTAAAATTTACTTTTGACAACTGCAACCCTAAGCCGAACATACTTTTTGCCTCACTAAGATATTTTCCTAACATATTTTATCCATTAATTTTTTCTGCATCATAATTTGCCAACCTGCATAATTTGAAATATATATCTTCAACATCCTTAGGCAATTTTCCATAATTCCTTTTTGTTATTAACTTCTTATCCGGAAATGACCTATCAACCCTTGTGTCCGTAAAAGTCTCCATTTTATCTAAACCACTCCCATCAAAGATTTGATCGGTATGAAGAAACAACCAATTACCTTCATCGCTATGCTTAATTATATGCCTATATATTGATTTCCAAATATCCAAAGCCACATCATAATCCATCCTTAAATTATGTAATCCGACAAATTCTCTACTTTCCTTGATTATGCTCCTAGAGGTAGAAAAGGGGTGCCTAAAAACACAAATGAAAACCACATCTTTCAAATATCTTCTCCAAATAGGCAATGTATAAGAAAATCTAGGATCCTTATAACAAAATGGGGATTTACATAATTCTCTTATTTGTTGTTCAATTATTTTAGAAGTATAAAGATGGACATTAAGTGAAACACTCGCCAACCACCTATTTCTATATAAAAAATTCTCATCATCAAAAATCCATTCACCAAGAAACTCTCTTTTTTTTGGGTAGCTTTTCCTAATTATCTCATCATTTATTGTATTAACTAAACGGTCCTCAAAATATCCCTTAAGATTACTAGAATCTGCAGGCAATAAATCATCCCCCATATTGTATCCAGCCTTACTAAAACAACCTGCAACCAGACTAGTCCCACTTCTACCACACCCAACAATAATGATATTTTTCATTCTATTTTTTCTTCTTAGAAACTATATCAATAATCTCTTTCTTTAACAACTCGACCTCTTTTTGAGAATCTCTAACTAAGTCTATTGTCTGCTCATATTGAGATTCATACAAATCCTCCAATCCTGCAACCATTCTCCTAATTACATCATTCTGCTGATCTAATACCTGATCTATATTCCCCACATCATCTATCTTTTTGATCATATTTTTCTGATCATATTCTATTTTTTCAATTAACAATCTAATATCTTGATAAACATGATCTGCCCGATTTCCATTATTCTTCTCAATATTATGTTGAATTCTCAAATACAACTCCAGACATATATACATAAAAACAATAATCACTAGCATCAAAAGAAATATTAGATATATCTCTCCTAACCAAAGACCAACTAAAACTGTAAACGAGCCAAAAAGGATAGACAATAATAAAAATATAAATTTAAAAAACATTTCTTTTTGCATATTCCTAGACCAAATATAACTTATATAAAGATATTTATCATTGAGTTATCATAGTTAAATATGAGTAAATATAAGTATACTCACACTAACTAAAGATATGAAAATAAGAAAGAAATACATCCTAATAACCATCCTTATACTAATATTTCTATTAATCTTATCACCTAGAATTAACAATCCATATCCAACACATATAGATGAATGGCACCACATAACTGAGTCAATAAAATTAGACTACAAATCTCCAACAGGCCTCACTGCAGCAAAGGCAGGATTTCACTATGTCTTATTAATATTAGGCTCTTTAACAAATCTAATTTTAGTCTATAAATTCCTCCCAGCATTATGGGTAATTTTAACAGCATTAATTTTGTTCCATATAATAAAAAATCAAACAAATCATCTAAAACATTCATTCTTAATTGCAATTACAACAATAATCTTCTTCGCATCCATCAAATCTAATGCCAATCTAACTGGACTCTGGTTTTTTACTCCATTAACTTTCTCAATCCCATTTATCTATCTATACATTTATCTATTTTCAAAGGGAATTCAAGAACAAAACAAAAAACTAATTATTTACTCATTAGCAATAATGATCTTCCTAATTCCAATACATTCAATATCTGTACTATTTGCAATTCCATTATTAACTATCTATTTACTATCAAATCTAAACTATCTAAAAAAAGAATATAAGTTTTTCTTAATATTTCTCTTAATACCAATTATTGGAATAATCTTCTATATGCAAATAATGAATCTAGGATTCATGCCCGCAATAGCCGATATCTTATCACAATTGCAATTTAAACATGGATGGGGCGTCTTAGAGGCAAATAATTCTCCATTTGAACTATATAGTCCTATTGGATATATTTTAGCGATTTTGGGAGTATTTTATCTAACAACAAACAAAGAAAATCTAAAAAAATATCTTATCCATCTAATCTGGCCAATAACAATTCTAATATCTATATTAATCTTTAAACAAACAGGAGTCTCATATCTATCTCCTTATCAAAGAAATTTTTACTATTTTGCAATCTCACTTCCATTCCTAAGTGCTTTAGGATTATATTATCTAATAAAAAAAATAAACCCAAATACTCAAAAAAAGAAAATATTAACATTTATCTTAATCATAATCGTTCTATTCCTAACTTTCCAATCTTATTATAAACTTCCAGAAAAAACTCAATTATATGAAAATATTGATCAAGATAATTATGAAGCTTTACAATTCCTAAAAACCCAACCTTTAAATCCTAATGCCAAAGTAATAGCTCCAGCATTAATTGCAACAACTATTTACCCCATAACCGGGCATGAACCTCTTGCAACAACCTTTTTCTATGGTGATAGAAATTTATTATTTCAGTTCTTCCTTTCAAAAGGCTGTAAAACCAAAAATCAAATAATCCAGAAATATAATGTATCATATGTGTTAACAAATCAAGCTATAAATTGCAATTGGGAAATTATATATAATAAAAACAATAATGTGATTTACAAAGTTTAATTATTCAACCTTTTCTTTCACTTCTTTCTTCTCTTCTATCTTTTCCTTTTTAGCCTCAGTCTTTTTTTCCTCTACTTTTTCTTCTTTAACTTCAACCTTTTTTTCTTCTTTCTTAGGTTTTTCTAAAACTATTTCTTTAACCTTTTTAACACTCTTGACCCAATTTGTTTTCTTGGGATCTCTTCCTAATTTGGCATTATTTCTACATTTACTAGAACAATAAAAAATGCTCTTTCCATCAAAAGTAAAAATAGTTAATCCCCTAGGATTTTCATAATTTTTCTTACAAAAACTACAAGCTGGCATTATGCTGCTCCCTTAGAATATTTAGATTTAATTCTTCTTGCTTCAATTTGTGTTTCTCTTAACATTAAAACATCTTTGGTTTTAACAGGTCCTTTAACATTTCTTCTCATAACTTTTCCCTTATCAAATCCTTGAAGAATTCTTGCTTTAACTTGTGTGACCTCACCTTTAGCTCCAGTTCTACCTACAATAGATTCAACAACTGCCGGAACAGCACCATCTCCAAGTAAGGCGTCCGCTCCTTTTCCACTGCCGCTTCCTTGACCGTCCTTAGTTTTTTGTGTTTTACTTCCCATTTTAATATATTCTAATAATAATCTCAGTGCCTTAAATTATGACGAAAATTTTCGCTATAATTTTATGAGCTACTGAAATTATTCTTCCTTCTTAGTTTCTTTACCAAGAGTGCTAATAAAACCTTCAAGATCACTAGATGCATCTCCAGCATCTATAACAACAACACTAGCACAGCCAACATTCAAACCAACTGCAACACCTAGCTTCTCTTTCTTATCTACTTCAACACAAGGTATATTCTTTTCCTTGCATAAAATAGGTATATGTTGTGTAATCTCCTTAGGGTCAACATCCGCACCATAAGCAACCAATTTAGCAGTATCTCTTTCTACTGCCTTGGTAACTTCGTTTGTACCTTTCTCAACCTTTCCAGTTTTTCTCGCTTTCTCAATCAATTCATATATTGAAACCATTTTCTGTCTCCATTTAATTAATAACTATCAGAATTCAACTCGTAAAAGTGTTTTCTCATTTTGCCTCTTTACCAAAAACACTTTCACTCGCCTCCCAACAGTCATTGGCTATACTAAGTTGATAAATTATGGGTATTTAAACCTTTTTACTTCCACCTAACATCCACCATATCTGTCCTCTGCCTACTATCAATATCTAAGTTATCAACATCCTCTACCTTAATCCCTGCATTAAACATTATCTCTCCGAGATAAGCTATCATTGCGCCATTATCAACTAATAAACTTCTTTCAGGAACAAAAAACTTTGCTCCTCTTTCTTCACACATCAATTTACACATTTCTTGTAATCTAGCATTACAACCAACTCCTCCTCCTAATAATAATTCTTTTTTCCCAGTATGAGCTAATGCCCTTTCAGCAGCTTCAACTAGTGTAGCGAATGCTGTCTCCTGCAAACTAAAAGCTAAATCTTCTTTATTCTCACCTTTTTCATACAATTGTTTTAATTTAGTTAACAAACCAGAAAATGCAACATCCATTCCTTTAATTGTATAAGGTACCTCAATATATTTTCCTTCCTTAGCCAACTTTTCAACCTTAGGGCCTCCTGGAAAGCCCAAATCAAAATACCTTGCAAAATTATCAATAAAATTCCCAATTCCAGTATCTAATGTTTCTCCAAAAACTCTATATTTTCCTTCAGCATATGCAATTATCTGAGTATTAGCTCCAGATGCATATAACATAACTGGATCTTTAGCTCCCACTATCTTTCCTATTTCAAGATGAGCGACGCAATGATTAATTGGAACTAATGGAACATCTAACTCTTTAGCTTTTTTCTTAGCAAATCTCATTCCCTCTGCTAAACAGGGGGGTAATCCTGGAGCTTGAGAAATAGCTATAGCATCAATCTTATCTTCCTCCACTCCTGCAACCTCAAGCGCCCCTTTCCAGATTTTCTCAGAAACTTCTTTATGATGCGCAGCCGCATCCATTGGAATAATTCCTCCACTTTCAGTAGTATAGGCATCTTTCTCATTAGCCAATATCTTTCCTTTATCAACAATCCCTACACCAAATGTATGTGCTGTGCTTTCTATTCCGATTATCATAATAAAAATTAAAAATTATTAGTATAAATACCTAACTACAACCCTAAACTATCCACAAATTTCTGTTTATTAAATAATTCTAAATCCTCATAATTCTGCCCAGTCCCTAAATAAAAAATAGGCTTTCCCGTAGCATGAGAAACTGAAATAATTGTCCCACCTTTTTCATCTATATCTGCCTTACTTAAAATAATCCCATCAATATCAACAGCTTCATGGAAAGCTTTTGCTTGATCAACAGCATCATTACCTGCAATACTTTCTGCGACAAATACTTTTAAATCAGGTTCAGTAACTCTAATAATTTTTTCCATCTCAGCCATCAAATTAGATTTAGTATGCATTCTTCCAGCAGTATCAATTAAGACGACATCAATCTTATTTTTCTTAGCATATTGGATAGCATCATATCCAACAGCAGCAGGATCTGCTCCATAATCTTGTTTAATCAATGGAACATTCAATTTATCAGCATGTTCACCTATCTGTTCAATACTCGCAGCCCTAAAAGTATCTCCTGCAGCCAACACAACACTAAACCCAGCATTCTTCAAAAAACTAGTAATCTTAGCAATACTAGTAGTTTTTCCAGTTCCATTAATTCCAAAAAATAAAATCTTAAAAGGTTTATCTGCAATTTTAATAAACTCAAGAGGATTATCAGGTTCAATTAAAATATCTTCAATAGCAGCCTTCAATTCATTCTTAATTTCATTCTCAAGTTCTTCTTTTTTTATTTCTCTTCCAACTAACTTCTTTTCTAAATTATTCTTAATATCATCAACAGCATCTAAAGCAACATTATTATCTAATAACAATAATTCTAAATCATCAAAAATATCATTAAATTCATTTTCAGTTATTTTATATGAAAAACCAGACTTCATCCTAGAAAAAAAACTTTTCTTCTCTTCTGATAAATTTTCAGTCTTTACTTCTCCCTTCCCCCTGTCTTCTAAATCTGGAGTATTGGATTTTTCTTCATCTTCTGGAAGTTTTAATTCTTCTTTTTCTTCTTTAATCTCTTTATCAACTCGCTCTAATTCAGTATCAAATTTTTCAACTTCCTCTTCTTCTTTTTCGGCTTGTTTTTGTTTTTTCTTGGCTTCGTCAATCTGTTTCTTAATTCCTTCTGCTTCTTCTTCAATTTTTTCTAAATCAGGAATTGTTTTTCTATTATATGCATCAAATTTGCTGGGAACATTTTGCCCTTTCTTTTCTTTAGACTCTTCAATAATCTTTTCAGCCTTTTTTATTTCTTTTTCTAACTTAATTTTTTCTTTTTCTTTTTCAGTTTCAACTACTTTTGCTTCTTCTTCAATCTTTTCACTAGAATCTTTAAACCAACCTTTAAGTGTATCTTTAAATTTTCCAAACATAAATTTTACAAGAACTACAGATT
>PVBE012339138.1_pt1 | contig 11749 bp, 13 predicted proteins | sample 1631181 | NCBI WGS metagenome assembly PVBE01 (sample SAMN08397723, study PRJNA350692) | Marine metagenome, whole genome shotgun sequencing project. | isolation source: water | place: Pacific Ocean | collected 2012-04 | reverse complement strand
TATGCTGATACCCCAGAGGGAAGTAATACATTAGGAATTGCTGTACCCTCAGGATGGTTCCAAGTTGGAGAAACATTAACAGGTAGTTCATCTGGAGCTACAGCTGTTATTGAGTCATATACATAAACATAAATATATATTGTGATGGATAAAAAACAAGCTATATTAGAGAGATTGTCGAAGAATCTCCCAGCTGAAAAAAGAAAAGATAATCAAGTCCTTATAGACAAAAAACATATTAAGGATGATTATGAATTCTCGCGAGACACTTATAAAGAACTTATAGCGGTTGGAACCCAATCCATGGATTCCTTAGCCGAGCTCGCCCGCGAGAGCGAGCACCCACGCGCATTCGAAGTATTATCTAACCATCTAAAATCAATTGGTGATATTACTGACAAACTTATGAAACTTCAGAAGAATAAGAAAGAATTAACTGACGATGATGTGAAGAAAGAAATAACTAATAATAATGTATTTGTAGGAAGTACAACAGAACTACAAAGATTGTTATTGCAGAAAGATGATAATATAATAGATGCCAAACCAGAGGATTAAGAATACAGAATTTGGATATCTAGGCAACCCATCAGTAAAAAGAGATGGAGTTGTTAGTGATTTTACCAAAGACGAAGTATTAGAATATCAAAAATGTATGCAGGATCCTGCGTACTTTGCCCGTACATATGTAAAGATCATCTCTCTTGATAAAGGTTTAATTCCTTTTAATCTTTATCCTTATCAAGAAGAAATGTTTAAACATTTTAATGATAATAGATTTAGTATTATATTAGCATGTAGGCAAAGTGGAAAATCTATTAGTTCAGTAGTATATCTCTTATGGTATACCTTATTCCATCCAGAAAAGACCATAGCTATACTCGCGAACAAGGGCGCAGTCGCTCGCGAGATGCTCGCGCGTATTACGCTCGCGCTCGAGCACTTACCTTTCTTTTTACAACCTGGTACTAAAGCACTTAATAAAGGTAGTATAGAGTTTAGTAATAATAGTAAGATAATAGCCTCAGCTACATCTGGAAGTTCTATTCGTGGTTTATCAATTAATTTATTATTCTTGGATGAGTTTGCATTTGTAGAGAATGATGCACAATTTTATACATCAACCTATCCAGTAGTATCGGCAGGTAAAGATACACAAATAATAGTTACCTCTACTGCAAATGGAGTAGGTAATGTATATCATAAGCTTTGGGAAGGAGCTACAAATGGAACTAATGAATTCTTTCCTTTTAGAGTAGATTGGTGGGATGTACCAGGAAGAGATGAAAAATGGAAAGAAGAAACTGTAGCGAATACATCGGAATTACAGTTTGAACAAGAATTTGGTAATACATTTCATGGTAGAGGTAATACATTAATAGCAGCTAATCACTTATTAGCTCAAAAGTCTGTTGAACCTCTTTATCATAAAGAAAACGTTTTAATCTATTCTGAACCCGTTAAAGAGCACGATTATTTGATGATGGTTGATGTAGCTAAGGGTAGAGGACAAGACTATTCCACTTTTAATATAATAGATGTATCAACTGATCCATTTGAACAAGTAGCAGTATTTAGAGATAATAATATATCTCCTATGTTATTACCCGACATAATATATAAGTATGCTAATCTTTATAATGAAGCTTATGTTATAATAGAGTCAAATGATGCTGGTATAGTAGTATGTAATGGATTATATTATGACCTAGAATATGAAAATATGTTTGTAGAATCAGCTATTAAAACCAATGCTATTGGTATAATGATGACTAAACGAGTAAAAAGAATTGGTTGTTCTACTATAAAAGATCTAATAGAACAGAAAAAATTAACAATAAAAGATGCTAATACTATTATAGAGATGGCAACATTTGTCTCTGTAGGTAAATCATTTGTAGCTAAAGCACCAAATCATGATGATTTAATGATGAATTTAGTATTGTTTGGATGGTTTACTACAACAGATATATTCCAATCTATCTCTGATATTGATATGAAAAGCTTATTATACCATGAGCAATTAGCTGCAATACAAGATGATATGTTACCCTTTGGCTTGATAGATGATGGTCAAAATGAAGATAAAGGCGAGGGTGATGGTGAAGGAAACGTATGGTTTGAGGAAGATACTAAAACGACGGGATTGTTTTAATTATAAATAAACATGAATGAAAATAACCGTATTATGAATCATATTAAAAAAATAACTTATTAACAAACCTTTTTGAGAGGATAAAGCGATGGCATTTCAAGTATCACCAGGCGTTCAAGTCAAAGAAATTGACGCGACCGCTGTAGTACCTGCCGTATCTACCAGTATTGGTGGATTCGCTGGGTCATTTAACTGGGGTCCGACAGCTGAAGTTATCAATATTAGTTCTGAACAGAATTTAGCTGATACCTTTGGTGTACCGGATGACAGTACATTCAAATACTTTCTAACTGCTGCGTCATTCTTAAAGTATGGCAACGCATTGAAAGTGGTTCGTGTTACCAGTGGGCATTTAAATGCTACAGCTGATGACGCCGGACTTTTGATAAAAAATGATGCCCATTATGTAGATCAAGGTTATAATACTGGCGGTGGATCCGTTGGTCACTGGGCTGCTAAGTATCCTGGTACTAAAGGAAATAGTCTTAAAGTAGCTATAGTCACAGAAGGAGTTAGTAACTGGTCTAGTATTACATATCACGGTACTTCTAAGTACTCTGATTTGTTTGATGCTGAACCAGGGACTTCAACTTTTGCTTCAGATCTAGGTAAGGGATCAATCGGTGACGAGCTTCATGTGGTTGTGATAGATGAGGATGGTGTATTTAGTGGTACCGCAGGTACTGTTTTAGAAACATTCGCATTTGCTTCACAAGCAGCTGATGCTAAAAAACCCGATGGAACTTCAAACTACTATGTAAACGTAGTAAATACAGGTTCTGATTACGTGCGCTGGATGGATCATCCAAGTACATTAACTAACGCCGGAGGAAATCTCACTACACTATCAACTATAGCTGGTTCAACAACCGCTATTGCAGATAGTTTAGCAGGTGGAACAGATGATAATACACCAACTACTGGTGAAATCGAAGTAGGTTACGACCTTCTTGCAGATTCAGAAACAATAGATGTTGGCCTATTATTTGCATATCCAGATGCTAATGGTGCAGATACAATTGCAGAAAAATTAATTACTGTGGCTAACGCCCGTAAAGATTGTATGGCATTTGTATCACCTCCAATTGCAGACACACAAGGTGCATCTGCTCCCGCAACTGATGTTATGGCATTTGCAAACGGACTAAGTTCTAGTTCGTATGCTTCATGCGATTCGTCCGCAGTATATGTCTATGATAAATACAATGATATTTATCGTTGGATAGGTGCAGCAGGACACGTAGCAGGTATATGCGCGAGTACAGATAGAGTTGCTGATGCATGGTATTCACCAGCTGGTGTAAACCGTGGACAACTATTCGGAGTTACTAAACTTGCATGGAACCCAGTCAAGGCTGACAGGGATACATTATATAAGGGTAGAGTAAATCCATTAGTTTCATTACCCGGTCAAGGGACAATTCTATATGGAGATAAAACTCTATTAAGCAAACCTTCTGCATTCGATCGTATTAACGTACGTCGATTATTCATAGTCTTAGAAAAAGCTATATCAACTGCTGCTAAAGCACAGTTATTCGAATTCAACGATGAGTTTACAAGAGCTCAATTCAAGAATTTGGTAGAGCCATTTTTAAGAGATGTGAAGGGCCGTAGAGGACTGGGTGATTTTTCAGTAATCTGCGATACTACTAATAACACAAATCAAGTAATAGATAGCAATAGTTTCGTAGCTGATATTTATGTCAAGCCTGCTAGATCTATTAACTTTATTACTTTAAACTTTGTGGCAACAAGAACTGGCGTAGAATTTTCAGAAATCGCCGGATCGTCAAGTTAAGGGGGATAGGACATGGCAATTTTAGGTATAGACGATTTTAAATCGAAACTAACTGGTGGCGGTGCTCGACCTTCTTTATTCAAGGCTACCGTTAATTTTCCAACGTTCGTAGATGCGAATGTTGAGTTAACATCTTTCTTATGCAAACAAGCATCCATTCCCGGTTCAACCGTGGGAGCAATTGAAATAGGCTTTAGAGGAAGAAAACTTAAAATGGCTGGCGACAGAACATTTGAGAATCTTTCTTTAACTATTATCAATGATGCAGATTATGATGTAAGAAAACCATTCGAACAATGGATGAATGGAATTAATGGTCACCAAGAGAATACTGGTTTAGTAGACTTAAATGAATATTCTTCTGATGTAGTTGTTGAACAATTACGTAAAGATGGTACAACTTCTAAACGATATGACTATCGAGGATGTTTTCCAATCTCAGTAGCAGCTATAGATCTTAATTATGATACAGCTGATGCTATAGAAGAATTCACAGTAGAACTAGCGGTTCAGTATTGGGAATCAGACACTACTTCATAGGTAGTATAAATATATTTGACGAGGGGAATTATTTCCCCTCTGATAATATATTATAGGAAATAAATTATGGCAGAATTTTTTGGATTTGAGATAAATCGAAAAGGTGAAGGAACTCCAAGACCATCTTTTGTACCTGACACAGAAGCCGATGGCGCCGGTGTCATACAAACTGGTGGGCATTTTGGTGTCTATCTCGATGTGGATGGAGACAACCAAAAGAATGAAGTAGAACTTATAATGAAATATAGAGATATATCTGCTCAACCAGAGTGTGATGCAGCTGTTGAAGATATAGTTAATGAAACAATAATTGGAGATCATGATGAATCTCCAGTAAATATAGTATTAGATGCTTTAGAAGTATCGGATCAAATAAAAGAAAGCATTAAGAATGAATTTAGTCACATACTTAAGTTAGTCAGTTTCAATCAGTACGCACATGATATATTCAGAAAGTGGTACGTTGATGGAAGATTACCTTATCATGTTATTATAGATGAAGGATCACCCGCAAAGGGAATTAAAGAATTAAGATATATTGACCCTATTAAATTACGTAAGGTCAAAGAGATTGATGAGAAAGAAGATCCTAAAACTGGTGCAAAAATAATCACCAAACAACAAGAGTATTTTATTTTCCAAGATACCGCAATGGAGAAACATAATCAGGGAGTTAAAATACATCCTGATTCTATAATCTATTGTACATCAGGACAATTAGATTCTGGTAGATCTAGAATATTATCTTATTTACATAAAGCAATTAAACCTGTTAACCAATTGAGAATGATGGAAGATTCTTTGGTTATCTACAGAATAAGTAGAGCACCAGAACGTAGAATATTCTATATTGATGTTGGTAACTTACCAAAAGGTAAGGCTGAAGAATACCTTAAGAACATAATGAACCAATATAGAAATAAATTGGTCTATGATGCTAGTACAGGTGAGATTAAAGACGATAAGAAACATATGTCGATGATGGAAGATTTCTTCTTACCACGAAGAGAAGGTGGAAGAGGAACAGAGATTAGTACATTACCAGGTGGAGATAACCTAGGTCAAATAGATGATATAATCTATTTTCAAAAGAAACTATATAAAGCATTAAATGTTCCACTCAATAGATTAGAACAAGAAGCACAGTTTAGTTTAGGTAGATCTACAGAGATTACTAGAGATGAAGTTAAATTTAAGAAATTCATCGATAGACTTAGAAAAAGATTCTCTGACTTGTTTATGCAAGCACTTAAGACACAGTTATTACTTAAGAAGATTATAACTAAACAAGATTGGGAATCCTGGAAAGAAGAGATAGTTTTTGATTTTATTGAAGATAATTACTTTAGTGAATTAAAAGAATCAGAAATGGTTCGAGAAAGATTTGAAATGTTAGCCTCATTAGATGAATATGTAGGCAAATATGTATCAAATGAATGGATTCGTAAACAGATATTAAGACAATCTGAGGACGAAATTGAAGAGATTGATAAGCAAATCGACAAAGAAAATGAAAAAGATGGCGAAGATCTTGATCTTGACATCTAATTTTTTATAAATAGAATATAGAGGAACACTTTATGAGTACGAATGAATTAATTAATAATATTAAATCTGGTGATCATACTAAAGCAAGTAAGGCCTTTGATACCGTAATGGGACAAAAGTTAAGTGATGCATTAGATGCCAGAAAAATTGAATTAGCTTCTTCGACTGGCAAAAAGCTAGAAGAAACAGAAGAGGAGTAAATTATATTGTTATTTAAAGAACTTAGAGAAAAGTTAGAAATTCAACCAACAGCTTTTAAAAAATATCAGGTTGATGGAATTAGAATAGTTATGTATAAAGAAGAGAATTCTTATATAGTTATGATAGATGATACTATGCTCGATGAAAAGTTTGATAACGCTTTAGAGGCTGAAGAGGCAATTAAAGAATTCCTACAACTATTAGGTAACGAAAAATGAAGTTAATATCAGAATACGTAGATAGTCCGTTGGAAGTTATTATAGAAAAAAATAACGGTAAGAAAAACCTTCATATAGAAGGCGTATTTATGCAAGCCGAAAAGAAAAATAGAAACGGCCGTATATACGAAAAAAAGATTTTGGAATCAGCTGTTAACAAATATGTTAAAGAGCAGGTTTCGCAAGGTAGAGCAGTTGGGGAATTAAACCATCCAGATGGTCCAACGGTTAACCTTGATAAGGTTTCACATAAGATTACGAACCTGGAATTCCAGGGAAATAATGTTATAGGAAAGGCATCCATACTAAAAACCCCTATGGGACAGATCGTTGAAGGTCTACTTGAAGGTGGTGTTAAGTTGGGTGTTTCAAGTCGTGGTATGGGTACTCTCGAGAACCGACAAAGTGGCATGTATGTGAGGAGTGACTTTTTGTTAGCCTCCATTGACATAGTCCAAGATCCCTCCGCTCCATCAGCGTTTGTTAACGGTGTAATGGAAGGAGTTGACTGGGTATGGAATAATGGCATATTGGAAGCTCGGGAAATTGAAATAATTGAGACTGAAATAAAACGTGCTCCGTTGAAGGCTTTGCCTGAAATGGAAATAAGGGCGTTTAAACATTTCCTCTCTAAACTATAAACTCACTTTGGGAGACAAAAATGTCTAATTTGACTGACACAATTAATAATATAGTCGAAGACGTTTCCGACGAAGCCGTTGTTCAAGACGAAACTTTAGAAGTAGCTGTAGAAGCTGATGAAGAAGTAGTTGTAGAGCAATCAACTGAGTCTGACGAAGTTTCTGAAGAAGTTTCCGAAGAGGAAGTTGAAGAAGTAGCCGAAGCTAAGGTTAAAAAAGAAGACGATGAAGAAGAGGAAGAAGCAGAAGCTTCAACCCCAGCCGCTCCATCAATTCCTAAAACTAAAGCTGGAGTTATTAACGCCGCAGTCGAAATGCTGAAAAAGGCTAAAAAACACGAAGCGCAACAAATATTCGCAAAGATGGTAAAAAATATTGAAGAGTCTGAAGACGATGGTTCAGTAGATAAAGCTATTAATAAGGTTAAAGCAGAAAAGGAAAAGTCTATTAAGGCTAAACCTTCTGATGCATCACCTAAGCAAGAATCTGCTGACTGGGAAGAAGACTTAGATCTTATTGTAGCTAATGAAGCTACGCTATCCGATGGATTCCGTGAGAAGGCTGGAGCTATTTTCGAAGCTGCTTACACATCAAAAGTAGGCGCTGAGATTGATAGACTAGAGTCTGAATATGCGCAAAATCTTGAAACAGAAGTAACTGACGTTCAAAACGAAATGGTAGAAAAGGTAGATTCCTATCTTAACTACGTAGTTGAGAATTGGATGAAAGAGAATGAATTGGCTGTACAGCAAGGTCTCAGAGCTGAGATTGCTGAAGAGTTCATGAGTTCATTACAATCTGTTTTCAAGGAACATTACATTGAAGTTCCAGAAGGTAAAGCTGACCTGATCGACGATCTCGCTGATCAAGTTTCTGAACTAGAAGAACAGCTCAATAAATCCACAGAAGATAATATACGTCTTCATGAAGGTACTCAGCAATTGCAGAGAGCCGACATTGTACGTAAACAATCTTCAGGCTTAGCAGATACAGAAGCTGAAAAACTTGCTGGTTTAGTTGAAGATATAGATTTTGAAGACGAAGAGACTTTCGAAATGAAAGTTAAAACCGTTAAAGAATCTTATTTTAATACTGAAACAGAAAGCACAGCTGATGAATCTGATGCACTAGTTGGAAAAGATGGTGGAACGGAAGTTCCAGTATCCAATTCAATGAATGCATACACTCAAGCCATTAGTAAACATAATCAATAATTTGCAATTATTAACCTAAGAGGTAAACAAAACATGTTTAATGCAGACCAAAACTTAATCGAAAAATGGTCACCTGTCCTTGAGCACGAAGATGCTCCTGCGATCGATGACAAATATCGAAAAGCGGTTACTGCACGTCTTCTTGAGAACCAAGAAGTAGCCCTAATGGAAGAAAGACAACAAAGATCGTTCGGTCAGATCGACGAGGCAGCTGCTAACGCAACTGGTTCTAGTATCGACAATTTTGATCCTGTTTTAATTTCCCTAGTTAGACGTGCGATGCCTAACCTAATTGCTTATGATATAGCTGGAGTCCAACCAATGTCTGGACCTACTGGTCTTATCTTTGCAATGAAGAGCAGGTATACAACTCAAGGCGGTACTGAAGCGTTATTCGACGAAGCAGATACCGACTTCTCAGGTGCAGGAACACATCAAGCTGATCCAACAGGATTGGTAGGTGTTACTGATGCAGATACTGACGGAACCATTGCCGATGAAGCTGATACAGTTTCAACACACGGTACTGGTCTACCTACAGCAACCGCGGAAGCCCGTGGTACTTCAGGTGGTGTCGGTGCAGCATTTGCTGAAATGGCCTTCTCAATTGAGAAATCAACCGTTACAGCTAAGTCCCGTGCCTTAAAAGCCGAGTACACAATGGAACTCGCACAAGACCTTAAAGCAATTCATGGTCTTGACGCTGAAGGCGAATTAGCTAACATACTTAGCGCTGAAATCCTTGCGGAAATCAATCGTGAAGTTGTTAGAACAATTCTCACTAAAGCAAAAATTGGTGCACTTCAATCTAGCACTGCGGTATCTGGTATCTTTGATGTCAATACTGACTCTGATGGTAGATGGATGGCGGAAAGATTCAAAGGTCTAGTTATGCAACTAGAGCGTGAAGCCAATGTTATCGCAAAAGAAACTCGAAGAGGAAAAGGCAACTTTGTACTTTGCTCTTCTGACGTAGCTTCTGCACTAGCAGCTTCAGGCGTTTTGGATTATACTCCAGCACTATCAACTGGACTTTCTGTTGATGACACAGGCAATACATTTGCTGGTGTTCTTAATGGACGCTTAAAAGTCTACATCGATCCTTATTCAACTGGCGATTTCGCTTGTGTTGGGTATCGTGGATCTAACCCTTATGACGCTGGTATGTTCTACTGCCCGTACGTTCCTTTGACTATGGTCAAAGCGATCGGCGAGAGTGACTTCCAACCTCGTATCGGGTTTAAGACTAGATATGGTATGGTTACGAATCCTTTCGTAGCTGTTGATGGAACTGGTACGGATCGTGCTAATCCATACTTCCGTATCTTCAGAGTTGATGACATTATGGTGTAAACCAGAATATCTAAATTCTACTAAAAGAGGGTCTTCGGATCCTCTTTTTTTTGGCGTATAAATATAAATACATATAAATAGAAAAATGGCAGAACAGGAAATATGGCACTAACGACGAATAAAAATTTCTTAAGTCCTATAGGATTTACCCTTAAGATTGATTCTAATATGGCTAATACTGAGTACTTTTGTACTGCAGCAAATCTCCCTGGCATCAGCTTAGCCTCTATTGATTCTCCTTATAAAGGAGTTAACCTTGGTATGACAGGGGATAGATTAGCTTTTGAGGATTTCAGTATAACTTTTAATATAACTGAAAACATGGAGAACTATATTGAAATCTATAATTGGATGCATGATATACTCCAAGCTCCTGATGCCGAAAGTTTCAAATATGATGCTAGGCTAATGATCCTAACATCCCATAATAACGTAGTAAAAGAAATATCATTCCAAGAAATATTCCCTACTAGTTTATCTTCAATTGAATTTAATGTCCAATCTGGTGATCTAACTTACGTACAAGCAACGGTAACATTTAAATATACTTTATTCGAATTTAGCTAAATAACGGTTTACTTTTGGCTGAAAGTATGATATAATATACATTATGAACATCGAATCTATATTAGAGATGTGGAAAAAAGACTCTGTCATTGATGAGATGCAACTAGATGAAGCATCCAGAGATTCCGCAAAACTCCATTCCAAATACCTAGAATTACACAGCATATCTAGACTCAGGCTGAAGAAGCTCGAGCTGGATTTTAAACCCTTGCTCAGAGATAAGTTTCTGCATTATGGCGGTAAATTATCTCAAGAAGAATTAAAAGTAAAGAATTGGGATCCTGATCCTTTAAATGGTCTTACTGTACTAAAAGGAGATCTTGATAAATGGTATGATGCTGATCCACTTATTCAAGAGCATCAAGCTAAAATAGCACACCAAGAAGAAATAGTTAGTATCTTAAAAGAGATATTAGATAATATTAAATGGCGCCATCAAAATATTAAGAATATGATTGAGTGGAGAAAATTTACTAGTGGCATATAAAATATACGATCACAAATTTGAATGGAAGGGAAATTTCAGATACGCGCGTACGTGTATAGAACAAGCATTAGAACAAATCGATTATCCAGAAGATCTTAATATATTTAATCATACAGATTTAACCCAGATGAATTATTCTAATGTATTATTTGTTAAGCCTACAGCACCCACCTCAAAACATTTTGCAATAGATACCATTGGGTATGCTAATAGTTCTAAGTTGGCTTTTGAAGAACCAATGGAATATGAATCTATGTATTCATACCTAAATCCCAATAATAATATGGATTGGAGTAAAATCGTCTCATTAATTGATCGAAGGTCTAATAAATGGGACGATTCTATACTATTGAAATGGAGAAAAGCTAAAGCTGTACCAAAGGATCATATATTAGTTATTGGCCAAATGCCTGATGATGAAACAGTAAAAGGATATGGATTAGGTGGGCATTTAGAAAAGCTTAAATTAATAGTAGAAAGATTAACTGCACAGGTAACAGAATTTCCAATCGTAGTAAAGACCCATCCTAAATTTAAACTTGATCTAAAGACAAAAGAAAAATGGATATCTCGTGGTGTAGATGTAAGAGTAGGATTCGAATCAATACATGATTTCCTCCCGTACACACGTGTAGCTATAGTAGATAATAGTACTGCAGGAATAGAATGCTTAATGCATGAGGTTCCTATTATATCACATGGTTGGCCAGAGTATCATTGGGTAACTAAAAAATTACAAGTATTAACACAACTACCTTCTTTAGTTAATAATTTAGAATGGCACGAAAAAGAAAGAGCTAAGAAATTCATATATTGGTATATAAATGATTACCTTTGTCATGATGTTAAAAGCACTGTAAATAGGTTAAATGGAATCTTTAACAGTTAAAAAAATTAACGAAACTTTCCTAGAAATAGAATGCGAGGCCTCTACAGAAAGAGAGCTCTCAGAGCATTTTTGTTTTTATGTACCTGGATATAAGTTTATGCCAGCTTATAGGAATCGTATGTGGGATGGAAAGAT
>PVBE012037296.1_pt1 | contig 11749 bp, 13 predicted proteins | sample 1631181 | NCBI WGS metagenome assembly PVBE01 (sample SAMN08397723, study PRJNA350692) | Marine metagenome, whole genome shotgun sequencing project. | isolation source: water | place: Pacific Ocean | collected 2012-04 | reverse complement strand
TCTATCAGCACCTGTTCTGGTTCTTCGGCCACCCCGAGGTCTACATCCTGATCCTGCCCGGCTTCGGCATCGCCAGCCAGATTATCTCGACGTTCTCGAAGAAGCCCGTCTTCGGTTATCTCGGCATGGCCTACGCCATGGTGGCGATCGGCTTCGTCGGCTTCATCGTCTGGGCGCACCACATGTACACCGCCGGCATGGACGTCGACACCGAGGCCTATTTCGTCGCGGCGACCATGGTGATCGCGGTGCCGACGGGCATCAAGATCTTCAGCTGGATCGCCACCATGTGGTGCGGCTCGATCGAGTTCAAGACGCCGATGATGTGGACGATCGGCTTCCTCGTGCTGTTCACCATGGGTGGCGTGACCGGCGTGGTGCTGTCGAATTCGGGCATCGATACGGCGCTGCACGACACCTACTACGTGGTCGCTCATTTCCATTACACCATGTCGATGGGCGCGATGTTCCTGATCTTCGCCGGGTTCTACTACTGGATCGGCAAGATGTCGGGGCGCCAGTATCCCGAAGGGCTCGGCAAGCTGCACTTCTGGGTCACCTTCATTGGCGTCAACGTGACGTTCTTCCCGCAGCACTTCCTCGGCCTCGCCGGCATGCCGAGGCGCATCCCCGACTACCCGGACGCCTTTGCCGGGTGGAACATGGTGTCGTCGGTGGGCTCGTACATCTCGGCGTTCGGAGCGTTGCTGTTCCTGTACATCGTGTGGCGCACCCTCGCCTCGGGTGAGCGCGTCGCCGACAATCAGTGGGGCGATAGCGCGACGACGCTCGAATGGACGGTGTCGTCGCCGCCGCCGTTCCATAGCTTCGACGAGCTGCCGGAGATCAAGTAGTCATGACCCCGCCCGACGCCGGCGCACGGTCATCCGAAGCGGCGATTTCGCTCGCCGTCGGCGAGACGGCGGCGATCGGCTGCGAGGCGTCGCTCGCGGACTTCGTGGCGCTGTTGAAGCCCAGGGTGATGTCGCTGGTGGTGTTCACCGGATTCGTCGGGCTGGTGCTGGCGCCCGGATCGCTGCATCCGGTGTTGGCCGCCGTCGCGGTGTTGTGCATCGCCGTTGGCGCCGGCGCCTCGGGCGCGATCAACATGTGGTACGAGCGCGACATCGATGCGCTGATGAGCCGCACCCGTTTCCGGCCCCTGCCGGCCGGCCGCATGGCGCCGGGCGCCGCGCTCGGCTTCGGCGTCGTGCTCGCCATCGGCTCGGTGACGGTGATGGCGCTCGCCGTCGGCCTGCCCGCCGCGGCGCTGTTGGCGTTGACGATCGCGTTCTACGTCTTCGTCTATACGATCTGGCTCAAACGGCGGACGCCGCAGAACATCGTCATTGGCGGCGCTGCCGGGGCGTTCCCGCCGATGGTCGGATGGGCGGCGGCGACCGGCGAGGTGACGCTCGGCTCGATCGCGCTATTCGCGCTGATCTTCATGTGGACGCCGCCCCATTTCTGGGCGCTGGCGCTCTATCGCGAGGGCGACTACGCACGCGCCGGCGTGCCGATGATGCCGGTCGTCGCTGGCGCGCGCGAGACCAAGCGGCAGATCCTGCTCTATACTGCGCTGATGATTCCGGTATCGCTCGCGCCGTGGGCGCTCGGGCTGGTCGGCTGGGTCTATGGCGCGGTGGCCATTGCGCTCGGCGCGGGTTTCATGGCGTTGGCCGTCGCGATCTGGTTCGACGACACCGATCGCTCGGCGCGGCGGACCTTCCGGTTCTCGATCCTCTATCTGTTCGCCCTGTTCGCGACCATGATGGTCGAGGGCGTGCTCGGCCCGGCGGCGGTCTAGGACATGCTGGCCATGAGACGCGGCAGTGAACGGCACCGGCGCCAGCGCGGCAAGAACATCGCGCTGCTGGTGGTGCTGCTGGCGCTGGTCGGAATCTTCTACGTGATCACGCTGGTCCGGATGGGGGGCGGCTGAGATGGCGCGCGCATCCAACCGGCGCAATGCCGCGACGGCGATGGTGCTGATCGGCGTGGTCGGCGGCATGGCGGGCCTCGCCTACGCGTCGGTGCCGCTCTACCGCCTGTTCTGCCAGGTCACCGGGTTCGGCGGCACGACGCAGGTCGCCGACAGCCTGCCCGAGCGCGTCGTCGACCGCGTGATTACCGTCCGGTTCGACGCCGACGTCAGCGCGTCCCTGGCATGGCGGTTCCGCCCGGCGCAGCGTTCGATCGATGTGCGGCTCGGCGAGCAGGCGCTCGCCTTCTATACCGCGCGCAACGACTCCGACCGGCCGACCACCGGGACGGCGACGTTCAACGTCACCCCCGCCAAGGCAGGGTCCTACTTCACCAAGATCGATTGCTTCTGCTTCGACGAGCAGACGCTGAACCCCGGCCAATCGGCCGACATGCCGGTCACCTTCTTCGTCGACCCGGAGATGGCCGACGCCCGCAATCTCGACGACGTCACGACGATCACGCTTTCCTATACATTCTTCAATGCGGACCGGGAGAACGAGCCCGCCCGCAGGCAAACAAGCCAGGCCGGCGGGCCACCGCCCGTGCCGGTGAACTAAGACGCTTCGCGCACGCGACATACAACAACGGAACTGTTTGACATGACACCGCCAGCAGAAACGGGCACCGCCCCGCAGGAAGACTTCCACGGCCACAAGCATCCCTATCATCTCGTGGATCCCAGCCCGTGGCCCGCCGCCGGGTCGCTGTCGGCGCTGCTCCTTTTCGGCGGCACCGTGATGTTCATGCACGAAGCCACCGGCGGCACCGCGATCATGATCGTCGGGCTGCTCGGCGCGCTGCTAACGATGTTCCTGTGGTGGCGCGACGTGGTCCAGGAGGCGACGTTCGGGGGCTATCACACCAAGATCGTCCAGCTCGGCATGCGCTACGGCATGGCGCTGTTCATCGCGTCCGAGGTGATGTTCTTCGCCGCCTGGTTCTGGGCCTACTTCAACGCCAGCCTGTACCCGACCGAGGTCATGGGTGGCGTGTGGCCGCCCAAGGGGATCGAGACCTTCGATCCGTGGGGCCTGCCGTTCCTCAACACGCTGATCCTGCTGATGTCGGGCGTCACGGTGACCTGGGCGCATCACGAGCTGCGCGCCGGCAACCGCGAGCGCACCCTGCAGGGGCTCGCGCTGACCATCATTCTCGGCATCACCTTCACCTGCATCCAGGCTTACGAATACGCCCACGCCGCCTTCAGCTTCGACGAGGGCATCTATCCGACGACGTTCTTCATGGCGACCGGTTTCCACGGCTTCCACGTCATCGTCGGCACCATCTTCCTGATTGTCTGTTTCGTGCGAACCTACAAGAGCCACTTCAAGCCCGACCATCATTTCGGGTTCGAGGCGGCGGCGTGGTACTGGCACTTCGTCGACGTGGTCTGGCTGTTCCTGTTCACCTGCATCTACTGGTGGGGCGCGGGCACGCCTGCGGCCCACTAACGGGGAACCATGGCCGGGTCGGTTCCGCCGCTGTCGGCGGGGCTCAGGTGCCGTTGTCCGCGCTGCGGTCGGGGCAGGCTCTATGACGGGCTCCTCACCGTCGCCGCCACATGCGGCGAATGCGGCCTCGATTTCGCGCCGCACGATTCAGGCGATGGCCCGGCGGTATTCGTGATCTTCATCCTCGGCGCCATCGTCATTCCCTTCGTGTTCGCCTTCGAGCGTCTCGCCGAGCCGCCCATGTGGGCGCACATGATCGTCTGGCCGCCGGTGGTGATCGCGCTCTCGATCGCGCTCTTGCGGCCCATGAAGGCGATCCTGGTCGCGCTCCACTACAAGAACCTCAGACACGAATACGATGGCCCCGAGTGACGGCGCCGCGCGGTTCCGCCTTCTGTCGTGGCCGACGCTGTTCACCGTGCCCGCGCTGGCCATGCTCGTCGTCCTCGGCACCTGGCAGGTCCAGCGGCTGCACTGGAAGGAAGCGCTGATCGCCGAGCGCGAGGCCGGCCTTGCCGCCCCGCCGCTCGCCATTGCGGCGGTCGGGCGCATGTCGGCGGCGCTCGACCATCGCCGCGTCGGCGCCGCCGGCGTCTTTCTGAACGACCGCGAGATGCATCTCGTCGCGCGCAGCCATCGCGGCCGGGTCGGCGTGCGGGTGATCACGCCGCTGGCGCTCGCCGGCGGCGGCCACGTGCTGGTCGACCGCGGCTGGGTGCCGCGAACAAGGGCCGACCCCCGGACCCGCCGCGACGGCCAGATCCGGGGGGCGGTCGACATCGTCGGCATCCTGCGCGCCGGCGGCCGGCCGAGCGATTGGACGCCCGACAATCGGCCCGAAGACGGTATCTGGCACTACGTCGACATTCCGGCCATGGCGGATCGGGCGCGGCTCTCGAACATCCGTGACTTCATCGTCGTCGCCGGCCCCGCGCCAAATCCCGGCGGTCTTCCCATCGGCAAGCGCTTCGTGGTCGAGCTGACCAACAAGCACCTTCAATACGCCTTTACCTGGTATGCCCTTGCCGCGGTGCTGGCGGCCATCTATTTGATCTATCACCTGCGCCCGCCGGGCGCGCCGCGACGGGAATCGAAATGAAGGCCTATACCGAGCTCGAGCGCCGGTTCCGGCGCCTGTCGGCGCTGTCGGACGCGGCGAGCATGTTGCACTGGGATTCGGCGGTCCACATGCCGGCGGCCGCGGCGCCTTTCCGGGCCGAGCAGCTCGCCGAGCTCAAGCTGGTGCGCCATGAGATCCTGACAGCCGACGACATGCCCGACATGATCGGCGAGGCCGGCGCCGAGACCGCCGGCGATCCGTGGCGTGCCGCCAACGTCGCCGAGATGGGCCGTCTCCACGTCCACGCAGGGGCCGTCGAGCCCGACCTGGTCGCGGCCCTGACCAAGGCGTCCTCGGCGTGCGAGATGATCTGGCGCGAGGCGCGCCCGGCCAACGACTTCGCCGCCGTCGAGGCCGCGCTCGGCGAGGTCGTCGGCCTGATTCGCCGCATGGCCGAGGCCAAGGCCGACGCCCTCGACTGTTCACCCTACGACGCGCTGGTCGACCAGTACGAGCCGGGCGCCCGGATCGAGCGCATCGAGGCGCTGTTCGACGATCTCGCCGGCTTCCTACCCGATTTCCTCGAACGCGTGCTCGAGCGCCAGGCCGCCGAGAAGCCTCTCCTGCCGCTCGTCGGACCGTTTCCGGTCGAGGCGCAACGCGCGCTCGCCCACCGCCTGATGGAGCGTCTCGGCTTCGAGTTCGAGCGCGGCCGGCTCGACGTCAGCCTGCATCCGTTCTGCGGCGGCGTGCCCGACGACATCCGCATCACCACGCGCTACGACGAGGATGACTTCGCCCAAGCGCTGATGGGCGTGATCCACGAGACCGGCCACGCGCTCTACGAGATGGGCCTGCCCGAGGATTGGCGGCGCCAGCCGGTCGGCACCTCGCGCGGCATGGCGTTGCACGAGAGCCAGTCGCTGTTGTTCGAGATGCAGGCCTGCCGGGGGGCCGAGTTCATGGCCTTTGCCGCGCCGTTGATGCGCGAGGCCTTCGGCGGCGACGGCCCGGCGTGGCGGGCCGACAACATCCACCGCCACTACACCCGCGTCGCGCGCAGCCTGATCCGGGTCGACGCCGACGAGGTGACCTATCCGCTGCACGTGATCCTGCGCACCCGGCTCGAGCGCGCCATCATCGGGGGAGACCTCGCGATCGCCGACCTTCCCGGCGCGTGGCGCGATGCCATGCGGGAACTGGTCGGCATCGCGCCCGACGACGATACCGACGGCTGCCTGCAGGACATCCACTGGTTCGACGGCATCTTCGGCTATTTTCCGACCTACACCATGGGCGCGCTCGCCGCCGCCCAGATCTATGCCGCGGCCAAGGTCGCGGTGCCTGAGATTCCGGAGGCCATCAGCCAAGGCGACTTCGCGCCGCTGCTCGCTTGGCTTCGCGCCAACTTGCACCAGAAGGCTTCCAGCGCCACCACCGATGAATTGCTGGTCGCCACCACGGGCGTGCCGCTCGGGGCGACGGCGTTCGAAGCGCATCTCGGAGCGCGCTATCTCGGGGCCGCCGCGGCATAATCGGCAGGGTTCGGCGACGGGGCGTCCATGAGACAGCAATTGATCGGCTGGATGTGCACCGCCAGATGCTTCGCCGTGACTTGTGGGCCGGTGATGAACGTGGAACCATAGTTCGCGTCATGCTCGAGCTGCCCGACATCGCCGTCTATATCGAATGCCTGGAGCGGCGAATCGCGGGCCACACGCTGGACGGCAGCCGCATCGGTCATCCGTTCCTGGTGCGCACCGTCGACCCGCCGCTCGGCGCGGCGACCGGCAAGCGCGTGACGGGGCTGCGCCGCATCGGCAAGCGCATCGCCATCGGCTTCGAGGACGAATTGCACGTGGTCCTGCATCTGATGATCGCGGGCCGGCTGCAGTGGCGCGATCCGGGCGCGGCGCTGCCGGGAAAGCGCGGGCTCGCCGCCTTCGACTTCGCGCCCGGCACGCTGATCCTGACCGAGGCCGGCGCCAAGCGGCGCGCCTCGCTGCACGTGGTGCGGGGCGAGGACGCCTTGCGCGCGCTCGATCCGGGCGGCATCGAGCCGCTCGAGGCCGACCTCGAGGCGTTCGCGGCGGCGCTCGGCGCGGCCAATCACACCCTGAAGCGCGCACTCACCGACCCGCATATCCTGAGCGGCATCGGCAACGCGTATTCCGACGAGTTCCTCCACCGGGCGCGGCTGTCGCCGGTCAAGATGACGCAATCGCTCGCCGCCGACGAGATCGAGCGGCTGCATGCGGCGACGCGCGCGACGCTGACCGACTGGACCGAGCTTCTCCGCGCCGAGGCCGGCGACGGTTTTCCCGACAAGGTCACGGCGTTCCGCGACGGCATGGCGGTGCACGGCCGTTACCGCGAGCCGTGCCCCGACTGCCAGGCGCCGGTCCAGCGCATCGTCCACGGCGCGCACGAGACCAACTACTGCGCCCGCTGCCAGACCGGCGGCAAGCTCTTGGCCGACCGCGCGCTGTCGCGATTGCTCAAGCGCGACTGGCCGCGCACCCTCGACGAGCTCGAGAGCCGCGCCGCGCGTTCGGCCGGCTGAAACACATCATGGCGCGGCGTCCGCCCGACGTGGTCATCGTGCTCGGCGCATCGGTCTCGCCGTCGGGCGGGCCGACGGCGACGCTCAGGTGCCGCGTCGCCAAGGGCGTCCGCACCTTCGAAGAGACCGGTGCCGAGGCCTTGCTGCTGACCGGCGGCCCGGCCGGCCGCAAGCCCGCCGAGGCCGAGGTCATGCACGATCTCGCGCGCCACGCTGGCGTCCCGGAAGACCGCATTCTGATCGAGACCGAGGCGAGCTCGACGTTTGAGAACGCTCGGCGGTCGGCCGACATCATGCGCCGTCACGGCTGGACGCGGGCGGTGGTGGTCACCGACGCCTTGCATATCCCGCGCGCGCTGCTCGCCTTCCTGGGCACCGGCGTCCGCGTCACCGGGCGGGGGGCGAGACTCGCCTGGCGCGTCGGGCCGTTCCGCACGCCGTTCCACTATCTGGTTTACGAGATCGCGGGTTTCGCGTGGTACGCGGTGCGAATAATCCTCCGCCGCGTGCCTGATTGAGGCGCCGTCAGACGTCCCAGTCCGGTTCCGGCAAGCCGTCGAACAGCTTGCCGATGCCCTTGCCGTAGCGTTCCCGGATGCGGGTGAAATAGGGATCGTCGGCGGCGATCTGGAAGCGATGTTTGGCCGTGAGGCTATCGCCCCGGTAACACAGGACGTCGAGCGGCGGGCCGACCGAGAGGTTGGAGCGCATGGTCGAATCGAACGACAGCAGCGCGCATTTGGTCGCCGCCGGGATCGGTGTGTCGTGGCTTAGCACCCGGTCGAGGATTGGCTTGCCGTACTTGGTCTCGCCGATCTGCAAATAGGGCGTCTCGGGCGTCGCCTCGATGAAGTTGCCGGCGCCGTATATCTGGAACAGCCTCGGCGCGCGCCCCTTGATCTGGCCGCCGAGGATGAAGCTGGCGCCGGGATCGGCGCCCTGGGCGAGGACGTGCTCGGCGTCGGTGTCCGTCACCTCGCGCAGCGCGCGGCCGACGATGCGGGCGGCGTTGAACATGGTGCGCGACTTGAACAGGCTGTCCTCGCCCTTGCGCGCGCCGAGCCGCTCGCTGACCAGCGAGACCACCGATTGAGAGGTCGCCAGGCTGCCGGCCGACAGCAGCACCAACACGCGCTCGCCCGGGCGCTCGAACACGGTGAGCTTGCGGAACGTCGCGATGTGGTCGACCCCGGCGTTGGTCCGCGAATCCGAGGCGAAGACCAGGCCGTCCTCCAGCAGCATCCCGAGGCAATAAGTCATGGCGTCCTATATGGTTCCGCGCGGCGGGCGTTTCCAGCCGTCCGGGCGTTACTGCTGCTGTTGGCGCGCGTCTGAGATGCGGACGTAGACCGACAGCGTCTCTCCGTCGTCGCCGCCCTGGCGGACGCCGCGCACCGGCGCCACGCCGTGATAGTCGAGCCCGACCGCGACGCCGACGTGATGGGCGGTGCCGCAGGTCCGGTTGGCGACGTCGAAGCTGATCCAGCCGAGATCGTCGACCCAGGCGGCGGCCCAGGCGTGGCTCGCGGCCTCGCTCTCGTCCTCGGTGAACAGATAGCCCGAGACGTAACGCGCCGGCACGCCGAGATGGCGACAGCAGGCAATGAACACGTGGGCATGGTCCTGGCACACGCCGGCGCCGAGCTCGAGCGCCTCGGCGGCCGACGAATGGACGTGGGTGTCGCCGGACTGATAGTCGATGACGTCACGGATGTCGCCGGACAGCCGGTGCAGCGTATCGAGACGCCCGCCGTCGATCAGCTTCCGATAGGGCGCGGCGAACTTGCGGATGCGCGCCTCGGCGCGGGTCATGGCGGTCTCGCGCAGGTAGACCTCGAGCGGCGGGCCGCCGTCCTCGGCCGGCAGCACGCCCGACGTATCGGTGGTCTCGACCTGGCCGTGGGCGGCGATATCGATCTCCGACACCGGCTTGTCGACCACCAGGGTATGGCAGATGTTGCCGAACGCATCGCGCCACTCGGTGAGCTGGCCCGGCGCGTCGATGCGCCAGCGCAGCACCCGCTGGCTCGGGTTCGACACCGGGGTCAGGTGCAGGTACTGGGCGCTGAAGTGCACATGGCCGCTATAGGCATAGGTGGTTTGGTGATGAACGGACAGCCGCATCGGTTTATTGCACCATCATGAAGTCGCGCTGGATCTGGTCGCCGAGGTCGCCGTTGCGGTCGATGAAGGTGGTCAGGAACTCGTGCAGCCCGACCTCGAAGATTTCCTCCATGCGGCTGAAACGGAGCCGGGCGTGGGTCTCGCCGGCGATACGCTGGCACTCGCGCGCGCGGTCGTGGCACAGAACGTCGAGCGTCGTGGTGATGCGATCGAGACACGCGGTCAGCGAGCGCGGCAGGTCGCGGCGCAGCATCAGCAGCTCGGCGATCCGGTACGGCGTGATCACGTCGGCGTAGATCTTGTGGTAGGCGCGGAACGCACCGACCGAACGCAACAGCGCGCCCCACTGGTAGTAGTCGACCGCGCCGCCGACGTCCTCGCCGCCGGGCAGCAGCACGTGGTACTTGGCATCGAGCAGCCGGGCCGTGTTGTCGCCGCGCTCGATCGCCCAGCCGAGGGTCAGGAACGCGTGGCTATCGTCCTGCAGCATGGTCGACTGGGTGACGCCGCGGAACAGCAGCGCGCGCTCCTTCACCCAGTCGAAGAAATCGACATGTGGTGCGCCCGCGCCGATGCGCCCGACATTCTCCTGGAGATCGAGCCAGGTGGTGTTCAGGCTCTCCCACATCTCGGTGGTGATGGTCGCCCGCAGCGCGCGCGCGTTCTCGCGCGCCGACCGCAGGCACGAGTAGATCGACGACGGATGGTCCTCGTCGAACGCCAGATAGCAGATCACGTCGCCGCTCGAGACCTCGCCGTAGCGCTCCTCGTACTCGTCCACGTCGCCCGCGACCTCGAGCGCCGATGCCCAGGCAGAGACCTGCTCCGGGCCGGGCGGCAGCATCAGCGACATGCGGTGGCTGACATCCAGCAGACGCGCCATGTTCTCCGCCCGCTCGGTATAGCGGGCGACCCAGTAGAGCTGATCGGCGGTGCGTCCCAGCATGATCAGTCCACCGCCCCCCCCTCCAAGACCCAGGTGTCCTTGGTGCCGCCGCCCTGCGACGAATTGACCACCAGCGAGCCCTCGGGCAGCGCGACCCGGGTCAGCCCGCCCGGCGCGACGGTCACCGTCTCGCCCGACAGCACGAACGGCCGCAGGTCGACGTGGCGCGGCGCCACGCCGGTCTCGACGAAGGTCGGGCAGCTCGACAGCGCGAGCGTCGGCTGGGCGATGAAATTGCCCGGGTCGGCGAGGATCCGCGCCCGGTACGCCTCGCGTTCGGTGACGCTCGCGGTCGGCCCGATCAGCATGCCGTAGCCGCCAGAGCCGTGCACCTCCTTGACCACCAGCTCGGCCAGATGATCGAGCGCGTAGGCGAGGTCGTCGGGCCGGCGCAGCACGTGGGTCGGCACGTTGGCGAGTAGGGGCTCCTCGCCGAGATAGAACCGGATGATGTCGGGGACGTAGGGATAGACCGACTTGTCGTCGGCGACGCCGGTGCCCATGGCGTTGGCGATGTTGACCCGCCCGGCGCGATAGACCGACAGCAGGCCGGGCACGCCGAGCGACGAATCGGCGCGGAACGCCAGCGGATCGATGAACGCGTCGTCGATCCTGCGATAGATCACGTCGACGCGGCGCGGACCCTCCGTGGTGCGAATGTAGACCAGCCCGTCCCGCACCAGCAGATCCGAGCCCTCGACGATCTCGATCCCCATCTGATCGGCCAGGAAGGCGTGCTCGAAATAGGCCGCGTTGTAGCGGCCCGGCGTCAGCAGGACGACCGTCGGATCGTCAACGCCCGGTGGCGCCACGGCGCGCAGGTCGCGCAGCAGGTCGTCCGGGTAATGATCGACCGGGCGGACCCCGATGTCGGCGAACAGCTCGGGGAACAGGCGCATCATCATGTGGCGGTTCTCCAACATGTAGGAGACGCCTGATGGTGAGCGCAGATTGTCCTCGAGCACGAAGAACTCGTTCTCCGAGACGCGCACGATGTCGATCCCGGCGACATGGGCGTAAATGCGCCTGGGCAGGTCGAGCCCGTGCATCTGTGGCTGATACTGGTCGTTGGCGAGCACCAGATCCCGCGGCACGATGCCGGCGGCGAGGATCTCACGGTCGTGATAAATGTCGTCGAGGAACATGTTGAGCGCGCGGACCCGCTGGATCGAGCCCTCCGCCAGTGTCCGCCACTCGTCGGCGGCGAACACCCGCGGCACCACGTCGAACGGGATCAGGCGCTCCGAGCCGCCCTCGCGGCCATAGACCAGGAAGGTGATGCCGAGGCGGCGGAACAGCATCGCCGCCTCGTCGTGCTTCTGGCGCAGCCGCTCGGGCGGCAGCTCCTCGAGCCAGCGCGCGAGACGCGCATAGGCCGGGCGCGCCGCGCCGTCGGGCATGCGCATCTCGTCGAAGCACGGTGGTGGACTCATTAATTCCCTGCCCCCAAGGAACGGCACCAGGATCGATCTCAACAACTGACCAACCGGCGACATGGGTAACAGATCTGACCGGGAACATGGGTAACAGTTTTCCTTTTTTGTTCATGGTCCATGACCATGTCCTTGTTGATGTTGGGCCGGTGGGGTTGTGGGTAACCCGTCAGGGTTATCCACAAG
>PVBE010635805.1_pt1 | contig 11749 bp, 9 predicted proteins | sample 1631181 | NCBI WGS metagenome assembly PVBE01 (sample SAMN08397723, study PRJNA350692) | Marine metagenome, whole genome shotgun sequencing project. | isolation source: water | place: Pacific Ocean | collected 2012-04 | reverse complement strand
CCTTGCACTACGAGAAGCTGTTCGAACCCACACGAATCGGCCGCATGCACCTGAAGAACCGCATCGTGCGCGCACCGAATACAACCTTGTTCGCCTCACCGAAGGACGGCACGGTCACCCAATTACTGCTCGATCACTACGCCATCGAGGCCGCCGGCGGGGTTGGTCTGTGTTTTGTCGAAGCATCCTCGGTCGACGTGAACTCGCGGCTGCAGTACGGGGAACCGACGCTCGATTCCGAATATGCGTTACCGGGACTGTGGCACCTCGCCGAGACCATCAAGATGAACGGTGCGAAGGCCGGCATCCAATTGATTCACGCCGGCCGTCAATGCCTGGTGCAGGAGAAGATGCCGGTCGCGCCCTCGCCGCGTCAGGACGGCTACTTCCGCGTGCAGCCGCGCGCGCTCGACGACGAAGAGATCGAACACATTCTCGACGCCTTTGCCGATGCCGTAGATCGGGCGCGCCGCGCCGGCTTCGATTGCATTCAGTATCACGGCGCCCACGGTTACCTGCCAGCCGAGTTTCTGTCGCGCGAGGCAAACCACCGCACGGATAAATGGGGTGGCTCGCTGGAGAACCGTGCGCGCTTCAGTCTCGAGATCGTACGGCGTACGCGCAAGAAGGTGGGGCCTGACTTTCCTTTGATCTATCGCTTGAGCGCGGAAGACTACGTGCCCGACGGGGTCACGCTGGAAGAGTCGCTGAAGTTCGTCAAGTGGTTGGAGGAAGAAGGGGTCGACGCGCTCGACGTCTCCGCCGGTACCGGTGAAGTGTGGGAACATACCTGCGCACCGACGCATTTTCCTTACGGCAATCTCGTACACCTGGCCGATGCCGTGAAGCAGGAGGTTGGCATTCCCGTCGTCGCGGTCGGTGCGATCAACGAGCCGGAACAGGCCGAACGAATTCTCGCCACCGGCAAAGCGGATCTGGTCGCACTGTGCCGCGCGATCACGGCCGATCCGGAATGGGCGAACAAGGCGGCGGCCGGCAAGCCCGAGGAGATCCGGCCCTGTATCCGCTGCAACGACTGCCTCGACAGCATTCTGCCGGGTACGCCGATGCGCTGCCGGGTTAATTTTCTCGCGGGACGCGAGACGATGTACCAGGAAGTTCCGGCACGGGAGTCGAAGAAAGTCGTCGTGATCGGCGCCGGCGCGGCCGGTATGGAAGCCGCCCGTACCGCACACATTCGGGGCCACGACGTCACCCTGATCGAAAAAGCCGAGGAATTGGGAGGCTTGTTGATCCCGGCTTGTGTCATACCGACCAAGCACGACCTCGACAAGATATTTCAATTCTGGGTGCGCGAGATGAAGCGCTTGCCGATCGAGATCATGACCGATACCGAGGCGACCCCGGATTTGATCCGAGAACTCGGCGCGGACGCGCTCATCGTCGCAACCGGGCACGGCGAGGATCCGAACTTCCCGCGCGGCGTAAAAGGTCTCGATCATCCGCACGTCGCCACCACGATGGATCTGCTTACCGGGCGTGCGCAAATCCAGGACAGCATCGTCATCGGCGGCGGCTTCATGGGCTGTGACATCGCCCAGCACATCGCCGGCGCCGGCAAGAAGGCGACCATACTTACCCGTTACGACCGCGAGCACGTCGGCGGCACTGTGGGGTTCTTCACGCGCAACTCGCTGTTCCAATTACTCGACGGCATGAACGTCGAGATCCGAGATAGCGTGAATTACCGTGAGGTCGTCGACGACGGTGTAATCGTAGAAACCGCCGACGGCGACGAAGAACTCGTCGCCGGCGCTTGCGTCGTGCTGGCCACCGGTTTCAAGGTCGATCTGGACCGTTCGGACAAGTGGCAGGGGTGCGCGGAGGAAGTCTACCTCGTCGGCAACTGTATCGACCCGGCCAACATTATGGGTATCACGCGCCAGGCGAATACTGCGGCGTACAAAATCGGAGCGTGAAAGGCGCGCCGTCAGGGCGCGAAACAGCTATCGGAACAATCGCATGAACGCAGAAAATATTCCCAGCCACGCTCGTGCAATCGTCGTCGGCGGCGGTGTTATCGGTTGCTCGACCGCCTATCACCTCGCAAAGCTCGGCTGGGACGATGTCGTGTTGCTCGAACGCAAACAGGTGAGTTGCGGCACGACCTGGCACGCCGCCGGCCTCATTACCACGCTACGCGATACCGAAGCCCAGACCAAGCTCGCGCAATACTCGCTCAAGCTCTACCACGAGCTCGAGGAAGAAACGGGCCAGGCGACCGGATTCATTCGCTGCGGCTCGATCCAACTGGCAATGTCGGCGGACAAAGCGGAAGAGATGCGTCGCGGTTGCGCCATGGCCCGTACGTTCGGTGTCGAGAACCAGGAGATCTCGCCGCGGGAGGTGCAGGAACTTTTCCCGCTGTGCTACGTCGACGATCTCGTCGCCGGCTTCCACTTTTCCGAAGACGGCCGCGTGAACCCGGCCGACGTTGCGCAGGCCCTAGCCAAGGGCGCGCGGCAGAGAGGCGTGAAGATTTTCGAGGATACTCCGGTCGACGATGTCATTATCGAGAACGCCCGCGCCGTCGGCGTGCGCACCGGTAAAGGCGAGATACGCGCCGATGTCGTCGTGTTGTGTCCCGGTATGTGGGGGCGCGAGTTCGGCTTGACCCTCGGCGTCGATATTCCACTGCAGGCGGCGGAGCATTACTACCTGATCTCCGAACCCATAGACGGTGTGCACAATAAGCTGCCGATCCTCCGCGACCCCGGCCGTTGCGTTTATGCGCGCGAAGAAGCAGGCAAGATCATGCTCGGTTTCTTCGAGCCGGTGGCGGCACCATGGGGAGTCGACGGGATTCCGGCGAACTTCTGTTTCGATGAGATCCAACCCGACTGGGAACGCATGGAACCGCACATCGAACGCGGTATGCAACGCCTGCCAGTTTTGATGGACACCGGCATCCGCCAATTCTTCTGCGGACCGGAATCCTTTACTCCCGATCATAATTACCTGATGGGGCGCGCACCGTTCGTCGACCAGTTGTTCGTCGCCTGCGGCTTTAATTCGCTCGGGATCCTATCGGGCGGCGGCGCTGGCCAGGTGATGGCACAGTGGATCAACGATGGCGTGCAGCCGATGGATATCTGGGATGTCGATATCCGCCGCATCCAGCCCTGCCACAACAACAAGTCCTACGTGGTCGACCGCACGGTCGAGTCGCTCGGTATCGCCTACCAGATGCACTGGCCGAACCGGCAATGGGAAACTGCGCGAGATGTGAAGAAATCCGTTCTGCACGATCGCCTGGCGGCTGCCGGCGCCTGCTTTGGCGAATCAGCCGGCTGGGAGCGGCCCAACTGGTACGCAAAAGCCGGCGAGAAGGCCGAATACGAGTACGACTTTCAGCGTCAAAATTGGTTCGACAACAACGCCGAGGAACATCGCGCCGTACGCGAAGAAGTCGGTGTGTTCGAACAATCCTCGTTCGCAAAGCTGCTCGTGGCCGGACGCGATGCCGAAAAGGTGCTGAACCGGGTGGCGACGGCGGACGTAGCGGTGCCGGCCGGCAAAGTGGTCTATACCCAGTTCCTCAATAAACGCGGCGGCGTCGAGGCCGACCTCACCATCACGCGCCTCGCCGAGGATCGCTACCTCGTCGTCACCGCCGCGTTTACCGCGACCCATGTACAGGCATGGATCAGCGAGAACACCCCGTCGGATGCGTTCTGTCTGATCACGGACGTCACCGGCGGGCACGCGATGCTGAACGTCCAGGGGCCGAACTCGCGAGCGCTGCTGTCTGCTATTTCCAGCGCCGATTTCTCCACCGAGGCATTCCCGTTTGGCACCATGCAAACCGTCGAGATCGGTTATCAGTCGGCGATGGCCGTGCGTATTTCCTATACGGGCGAACTTGGTTGGGAACTCTACGTACCGACGGAAATGGCGCTGCCGGTCTACGACACGCTCACCGCAGCCGGTGCCGAACACGGTTTGAAGCATTGCGGCTATCACACCCTGAACACGCTCCGCATCGAAAAGGCCTACCGCGAGTGGGCGCACGACATGGGGCCGCTCGATAGCCTGCTCGAATGCGGCCTCGGCTTCACCTGCGCCTGGGACAAGCCGGGCGGTTTCATCGGCCGTGAGGCGCTGCTCGAACAGCGCGAGGCCGGCACCTTAAAGCGGCGGCTCGTACAGTTTCTGCTCACCGATCCCGAGCCCATCCTGACCCATAACGAGCCCATCCTGCGCAATGGCGAACGCATCGGTTACACCCTATCGTCGGGTTATGCCCACACGCTCGGTGCTTGCGCCGCGATGGGTTATATCGGCTGCGAAGACGGCGTAAGCGCTGAGTTCATCGCCGCCGGTGAGTACCAGATCGAACAGGCCGATCGAACCTATGGGGCGCACGCGTCGCTCACGCCGATGTACGACCCGACGAGCGCGAGAACCCGAACATGAATTGCCGCGCGTCACCCGCGCGGTCTTCGAGCCGTCCTAAAGCCGGCATTCGCAACCGCAGATCAGGAGGAGGTTAGTGTCATGAGTCTAAATTTCGGATTATTGCTCGCTTTTCGCAACCCACCGCAGTGGCGGCGGCCTTGGGCGGACATTTACGAAGAACACTTGTTGCAGGCGAAAGTCGCCGAGGACCTGGGTTACGACGAAATCTGGTTGACCGAGCACCACTTCTGGGAAGACGGTTGGTGCCCGGCCCTGCTCACTACTGCCGCGGCTATCGCGGCCCGCACGGCAACCATCCGTATCGGTACTTTCGTGGTTTTGTTGCCGCTCGGTAAACACCCCATCAATGTGGTCGAAGAAGCGACCGTCGTCGACATCATTTCCAACGGGCGCCTCGACTTGGGTATGGGTCTCGGTTACCGCGTACCTGAATTCCAAGGCTACGGGATCCCGCGCGAAAACCGCGCGCAACTCATGGACGAAGGCTTGGAGATCATCCAGCGTGCATGGACCGAGGAGACATTTTCCTTTAAAGGTGAGTACTACGATCTCAAGAATGTGCACCTCGAGCCGACCCCCGTGCAGGATCCGCATCCACCGATCTGGACCGCCGTCATGGGCCGCAAAGCAGCGCGGCGGGCGGCCCGTTTCGGCTTTCATGTTGCGGGCACGGGCGGAGAAAATCTGCAACGGATGTACGATGAAGAACTCGCTAAAAACAATCGTAACCCGGCTGATTTCAATATTTCTCAACTGCGTCTGGCCTACATTGCGCCGACCCGCGATCAGGCCTGGGAAGATGCCCAGGACCATGCGCATTACATGATGCAGACCTACGACACCTGGCTCAAGGAAGCGGGCGACGCCAAGTGGTTCCAAGAGACGATGTCCGTGTCGAACATGCCGCCGCCCGAAAAACTCCGTGATACGGAAGGCCTGTCGTTTTTCGAGGCACCGCTGATGATCGGGACGCCCGATGACATCATTGAGGAAATTGAGCGTTACGATGCTGCGAGCCGCGTGACCCATCTCGTGTTGTGGATGCAACTGGCCGGCATGGACCCGAGGAAAACCGAGCAGTCGATGAAACTCTTTGCCGAGGAGGTGTTACCGCACTTCAGGAAGTAGGCCGACCGCGCATTGGCGGTACCGGTGGACGTCGGGCGTTGCGCCGCGAGTCTTCGAACTGCTGGGTCGGGATTCGGCCCCGTTCGTATCAATGACCCTCGGGCAACTCACGGCCCCCGGCATCGTTGAACCAGATCTGGAGGTGGCCGCGTAAGCGGCCCGGGTCCGATGGGTGTACCTCGAGCGCGGTGAGTTCGCCTTTGCAGTAACGATCGCCAAAGCGGCAATAGAAGAAAAAGTGTTGTCCATCGAGATGAGCGCGTTTGAAGTCGATGGTGATCATTGGCCGACACCCGTCGGCCGGCGCTTTGCGCATGCGTCGCCGGGTTTCGCGGTACCCATTGTAATCCGGTATACCCGGCAGCGGGTCGACGAGGATGAAACCGCCTTCGGCGTTATGCAGCACGAGCCTTACCCGAGTCGGGTGGCGCCTTCGGCGCGCGGGCAAGTCGCCGTCCGTTAGCGGCGGTACAACGATCGCGCCATCGGCGTCGATGGCGGACTCGAGTGCGACGTACGGGGCTACGGTCTCGGCTCCGCGGGTCATACGCCTGAGTTCATCGTGGAGACTATCGGGCGACGCGCGATCGGGTAACCGCGGATGCAGTGCCGCCACGATCCGGGGTGCGCCCTTGGCGAAGATAAGCTCGGTGCGCAGTTGGGACCATTCGACGTCGACCTTGGGATAGAGCGTAACGCGCAGGCGTTGCAGCGAACCAAATAAGGATCGCTTGACTTCGATCCGGTCGCCGGTGTCCATCGGATGTTCGCCAGATAACTGAATTCTCTCGCTGTCAAATCCCGGCGCCGATACTCGCAGACGCACGCTTGCGCACAGCAGGCAACCCGCGATAAATGAAGTAGCGCCGCGTTTTTCCGCGCGGTCCTTCGCACCGGCTCGATAGTTGCTGGTCCCGAGGACGCCGGCGATCGGTCGGCCTTCGGGGTCATAGACGCCGCCCACTATCAGGATGGGTCGGGCGAGTTGAAACGTGACGGCCAGGGCCAGCGCGGCCAGCACGGCAATTGCGAAGCACAGATCACGCAGCATCGTCGCCGACCTTTACGCGGCGTCGGTTTGTCACAGCAGCGCCCTGAGTTCTTCCTTGCGGTCGCGGCCGCGGCCGCGATATTTCTCGGTCAGCATGCGTTGCTCGATCCGTGTGCGTTGTAGCGCCGAGACGGTCGCACCGCGGCGGATGAGCGCAATGGTCGACGGAATGGCGCGGTCGCCGATGGCCACTTCGAGGGGTGTGCGCCCTTTTCTATCGGCTGCGTTGGGATCGGCACCTGCCTCGATCAAGAGATCGATCGCGCGGTCGCGGTCAGCGGCAGCGGTCAATGGCGAGTAGCTGCTTTCGAACGCATCCAGCGAAGCGCCGCCCTCGATGAGTACCGCGACGGTGTCGGGATCGCCGTATTTGATCACATCGAACAGCGGTAGGTTGCCGTGTTCGTCCGCGTGATTCGGATCGAGCCCGACGGCGAGCAGGGCGCGTATACCCGCGGCGTGCTTTTTTGACGCGCCGAAATAAGCGGCCTGCGTCTCCGGCGACGGTCGCGTCACATCGGCCGCCGCCAGTGCCTCGATGACGTAACCATAGCCCTCCCGGGCAGCGAGCATCAATACGTCGTCGCCCCGCGCGTCGGTGTAGTTAACGTCGGCGCCGTGCCCGATCAGGAACTCGACCATTTCGAGCCGACCGTTGTGCGCCGCTACGCCGAGCGGCGTGCGCTCCTTGCTGCCGATGGCGTCGATCTTGGCTCCAGCGGCGACCAGAACCCCTGCCTTGGGCAGGCCGCCGCCGCCGCTCGCATGGCGCGCAAGATAATGCAGCGCCGTGTCTTTGTGATCGCCCGTCGCGTTCGGGTCGACACCCATTTCCAACAAGTGCCGTAGCTTCCCGGTGTCGCCGCCTCGGGTAATGATTTCGCGCAACTCATTGGCGCCGCCTGCGTTGAATGCGCGCGATGCGCGGCCGCTGTCAATGAGCGCCCGGCGCATACGCGCGCGGGCGGGCTCATCGTCGAGCAGACGGTGGGCGAGCGAGTTCTTTCGTCTGGGCTGGATGAGTGCCGCCGGATCCGCGCCGAGTTCGAGCAGCATGGCAAACAGTCCGGCGCGGTTGCGGATCAGCGCGTGGCCGAGCGCCGGACCGGAATCGACCGGCGCGCCAGACTCCGTCAGCAACCAGCGTATGAAATCGGGTTGGTTGCTTTCGACCGCCGCTGTGATGCAATCGCGACCGTTCGCAGTTTTGCTGTTCGGGTCCGCGCCGGCTACGAGCAGACGCGCGACCGCTTCGGCCGATCCGACGCTACAGGCGCCGATGATCGGGGTGAGGCCGTCCGTCGTTGTCGCGCTTGCATCGGCTCCGGCGTCAAGTAAGGCCTCGATCACGGGGAGGTTTACGTCGAACTCGCGCGGGCTCGCGTTACGAAACGCCCCGCCGGCCGCGGCAAAGTGCAGCGCATTGGCGCCGTCGGTACCGATCGCGTCGATCTCCGCCCCCGATGCCAGCAATCGCCGAACGACGTCGAGGTAGCCGGCGTTAGCCGCCAGCATCAACGGGGTGTGTTCGTAATCGTCGTGGGTGTTCACGTCGGCGCCGTCCTCGATGGCCGCCAGCGCCTTCGCGGGGTCCGAGTCGAATCGCCTCAGCGCATCGCGTAAGGCAGTGGTCTGGGGATCGGTAATGCGTTCAAGACCGACATCTATCGCTTTGCCCCATTCGTTGACGGCCGCGACATACCCGATCGCAACGAGCGCGAAGGCGCCGAAGTAGAGGTAAATCCAGCTGTTGCGCCAGTGCTTGCCGCTTTTGAATCCCGCGACGACAGCGACGATCCCTAAAGGGACGTGCAGCAGCGCGATGAAGTAGATCATCAGGCCGAGTGCCAGGCCTTCCAGACCTTCCCAGTCGCCGAGAGCGGAGACGAGGAAGAAGACCAGCAACAGCCCGATCGCGAGAAACGTGCTGCGATTGGCTGTGCGTTGGCTCCGTGCCGACATCGGAAAAGTATAGCAGGGCTGCTATCAGCTCTTCTGCAGTCGGCTCAGCGGAAAGATCGACCGGATCTAAGGTACCGATTCCCAGCTGATCATGTAGTCCACGGCCGCGGCAACTTCTTTATCAGACAGGCGCGGACGACCGGCATTCGGCGGCATCGCCAGGAATCCGTCTTCGACGTGCGAGCGCAACACTGAACTCCAGAAGGGCGCGCGCGGTGCCCACGCCGCGTCGTCGCCGAGGCGGGGCGCGCCCTCTTTGCCACCATCGTGGCAGGCGGCGCAGTAGGCTGTGTAGATCGCCCGTCCCGTACTGAGATCTTGATTCACGCCGGTCGCCGTGGTCTGCTTGATTTCTCCCGCCATGTAGGCGGCTGCCGCTGCTACCGCTTCGCGTGACAAGACGCCGCTGCCAGCCATCGGTTTCATATTGATAAAGCCGTCGGTCGCGTGCTCCTCGAGAAGTTCCGTCCACTCCGGGACCCGGGCGGCCCAGTCGGCCTGGTCGCCGAGTCTCGGCGCTCCGTCGACACCGTCGTCGTGGCACGATGCGCAGTGTCCGGCGTATACCGCTTTGCCGTTGACGCCGCCGGGCGACGACGTTACGGGCGGATCCGCGCCCCCGTTCTGACTGATGGCAAACAGCAGGACTGCGAGCAATACGGTAATGGCCGCCGACCGCCATTCGTCGTGTGAGGAGTGTTCGTTCATTATTCGGGCTGTCCAGCAGGAATTAGTCATAAGGAATGCACATATATCTACTTATAGCGAACCGGCAGCCAACCGATCATGATGCGGATCAGCGTTCGATCCTCGGACGCGTGCGCTATTTTTAGGGATTGCCTATCACGGGATCCTCAACCCGTTCGGGCGGCAGCGGGGACGCGAATGCCACGAATGCCAATGACCAAAGGAGAGAAAAATGCTGAAACTGCATCACGTTACCAACACGCGCTCCGGCCGCATCGTTTGGTTGCTCGAAGAACTCGGGCTGCCGTATGAACTCAACCATATGGAATTCAATCCCAAAGCGCTCAAATCGGATGAACACCGGGCCAGGCATCCGCTCGGCCGCGTGCCGGTGCTGGAAGACGGCGAGCTCACCTTGTATGAGTCCGGAGCCATCGTCGAATACATCGTCGCGCGCCACTCGGACGGGGAGTTGAAACCGTCTGTCGAGTCGCCGTTGTATCCGGAATTTCTCCAATGGTTTCACTATTGCGAAGGGATGTTGATGTCGCCGATTAACACGATCGTGGTGCACACGCTGCTGCTGCCGCCCGAACGTCGCAATGACGAAGTGTTGGGGCAGGCCCAACGGCTATTGACCAAATCGTTGGCGCCGGTAGAGGCGGCGCTTGCGGGGCGTGAGTACCTGATCGGTGAGTTCTCGGCGGTGGACATCATGCTTGGCCACGCCATCTTCATGTCGCGACGCCTCGAGTGCGTCACCGAGGACATGCGCAATCTGGTCGCGTACATCGGCAGACTCGAGGCGCGGCCGGCGTTTCAGAAGGCGATTGCGGCATGATTCAGGCCGAACCGGGGCGTCCGCTAGCGGTAACCCAGTTCCGAAGGGTACTCGGCGCGCGCTGCCAGCGGCCTGCGGGATCGGTCAGCGAAACTTCATCGGTGGTCCAGCGTCCGTCGATCAGCATGCCCATCGGTGGATCCTGTCGCCTCGCGCGGCGGCTTCCCGGCGAAGCAGGCCGGTCTCCGCTAGAATTCTAATGTTGAACGTAACCAGAAGGACGACTGCCCATGTCCATTACCGCGCCTAGCAAGACCCTGGATGACGCTGACAGCGTGCGGGAACATTTCGGCGAGCCGCTACACGTCGCCGTCGCGATTGTCAGAGATTCGCTCGACCAGCACCATCGGACCATGATAGCGCACTGCCCGTTTATCTGTATCGCGACCGCTGATGCGGCCGGTCAGCCGGTCGTCTCGCCCAAAGGCGATGCGCCCGGGTTCGTGCACGTGCTCGACGACCATACGATCCTGATCCCGGACCGTCCGGGAAACAACAAGGTCTTGGGTTTTTCCAACATTGTCGAAAACCCGAAGATATCGGTTCTCTTCATCATCCCGGGCAACGCGGAGACCCTGCGCATCGAGGGCGAGGCCCGCATTGCGCTCGACGATGAGCTGCTCGAACTCGGCGTAGCCAAGGGCAAGCGGCCGCCGGCGGCGCTGCTCGTGCGCGTGACGAAGGCCTACGCCCATTGCGGCAAATCGATGCTGCGCTCGCAGCTGTGGGATCCCGCGCGTCACGTCGCCAAGGGCGATCTGCCGAGCCTCGGCGAGATGATCAAGGCCCAGGCGGGCACACCGCTTAGCGTCGCAGAGGCCGAAGCGGTCGTCGCCGACGCATATAAGAATAATCTATACTGAACGGCCGTTTCAAAAATACCAAAGGAGAGAAACCCATGGCCCAACGCATTATCCCGGATTCGATGAAAGCGTTTTATGACGGCTTCCATTTTGCGCCTGCGGTGGTCGACGGCGATCACGTTCGATGCTCCGGCGTGATCGGTATGAACCTTGCCGACCACAGCTGCCCGGACGATCCGGCCGAGCAATTCGACCTTGCCTTTCGTAATCTGAAAGAGGTCCTGGATGCGGCCGGCGTGACGTTCGCCGATGTCGTCGAGATGACCACTTTCCATGTTGGCTTGCAATCGCACTTTGAGACGTTTCTCGGTGTCAAAGACCGCTACATCAACGAACCTTATCCGGCGTGGACCGCGATCGGCATTTCGGAACTGGTGATCCCCGGCAGCCTTGTCGAAATTCGCGTGACTGCCAGAAAAGCATAACGGGTGAGGTCGGGATAAGGATCACGGTGTCGACGCATGGCCCTAGGCCGTTATTGAGGCTTTCATAATTCGTGAACATTGTAGGTTGGGTTAGCCCGCAGGGCGTAACCCAACATGACGGCCAAATTGTTGTGTTACGGCGCTCATCAAGCCTAACCCAACCTACGGTGCGCATGTGTTCAGTAGTAATCCTCGCCCGGCACCCAGTAGAAAAAGCCCGCCGCAGGCGGACATTGTTTGACTGGACCCCGGATCAAGTCCGGGGTGACGGCAGGCGGACCTACGAACACCGTGAAGCGGATTTCGGATCAATTATCTAGGGAACTTCTGAATAAGTCATCGATCTGATCGG
>PVBE010103357.1_pt1 | contig 11749 bp, 10 predicted proteins | sample 1631181 | NCBI WGS metagenome assembly PVBE01 (sample SAMN08397723, study PRJNA350692) | Marine metagenome, whole genome shotgun sequencing project. | isolation source: water | place: Pacific Ocean | collected 2012-04 | reverse complement strand
GATCAGCGGCAGCAGATCGACCCCGCCCGTGACCGCCGACCAACCAATCACCGGCGGCAAGGCCCCGGCGGCGCCGCCGATGACGATGTTCTGCGGCGTGCGCCGCTTGAGCCAAAGGGTGTAGACGAAGACGTAAAAGCCGATGGCAAAGGCGAGCAGGCCAGCCGTCAGCCAGTTGACCGCAAGCCCCATCAGGGCCACCGAGCCAATGGCCAGCGTAACGCCGAAGCCGAGCGCCGCGCCCGCCGGCATCCGCCCCGCGGGAATAGGCCTGCTGCGCGTACGCCGCATGAGCGCGTCGATATCGCGGTCACACCACATGTTGATGGCACCCGAAGCGCCGGCGCCAATACCGACGCAGAGCAGGGCTGTAAAGGCAATCGCTGGATGCAGCGCACCTGGCGCCAGCGCCATACCCATCAGACCTGTGAAGCAGACCAGAGACATAACCCGCGGCTTGAGCAGCACAAGGAAGTCGCGCGGCCCCGCCTCGGCCGGCGCCACGAAGACACCTGCCGAGCTGGCCTGGATTGCTGTCAGGTCTGACACGCTTTGCCTCGCTTGCCTTGGGTTCCCAAAGCTCACTTGACCTCGGGAAGCTCCTCAAAGGTATGGAACGGCGGCGGTGACGAGGTCGTCCACTCCAGCGTGGTGGCGCCCTCACCCCACGGGTTCTCGGCGCACTTCGAACCGGCCGTTAACGTGCGGAAGACAATGAACACGAAGAGGATCGCCGAAAGGAAGGACAGATACGCGCCGAGCGATGAGATCATATTCCAGCCGGAAAAGGCGTCTGGATAGTCCACATAACGCCGCGGCATGCCCGCCAAGCCCAAGAAGTGCATCGGGAAAAAGGTCAGGTTGACGCCGATAAACATGGTCCAGAACTGGATCTTTCCGAGCATCTCTGGGTACTGGCGGCCGCTCATTTTGCCGATCCAGTAATAGAACCCGGCGAACATCGAGAACAAAGCCCCCATGGACATGGTGTAGTGGAAATGCCCGACCACGTAGTAGGTATCGTGCAGCGCCACGTCCGCGCCGGCATTGGCCAGCACCACGCCCGTTACGCCGCCGACCACGAACAGGAAGATCATGCCCAGCGCGAACAGCATCGGCGTCGGGAACTCTAGCGAGCCGCCCCACATGGTGGCGATCCAGCTGAAGATCTTGATACCCGTGGGTACCGCGATGACCATCGTCGCAGCTACGAAATAGGCCCGCGTGTCGACGTCGAGGCCGACGGTGTACATGTGATGTGCCCAAACGATGAAGCCGACGAAACCGATCGCGACCATAGCGTAAGCCATGCCGAGATAGCCGAAGATCGGCTTGCGCGAGAAGGTCGAGACGACCTGGCTGACGATGCCAAAGCCGGGCAGGATAAGGATGTACACCTCGGGATGCCCAAAGAACCAAAACAAATGCTGCCAGAGGACCGGATCGCCACCCTCGGCCGCCTTGTAGAAGGCAGTGCCAAAGTTGCGGTCGGTGAGTAGCATGGTGATGGCACCCGCGAGCACCGGCAGCGACAGCAGCAGCAGGAACGCCGTGACCAGAACCGACCACACGTAGAGAGGCATCTTGTGCATGGTCATGCCAGGAGCGCGCATGTTGAAGATGGTGGTGATGAAGTTGATCGCACCAAGAATTGACGAAGCACCTGCCAAGTGTAGCGAGAAGATGGCCAGATCGACCGAGGGCCCACTGTGCCAGTCGCTGCCCGACAATGGCGGATATACTGTCCAGCCCGTGCCGGCGCCGCTGCCAGGCCCGCCGTCAACCAGCACCGAGCAGACAATCAGGATGCCCGACGCGGCCAGCAGCCAGAAGCTGATGTTGTTCATGCGCGGAAAGGCCATGTCCGGCGCCCCGATCATGATCGGCACAAACCAGTTGCCTAAGCCACCGATCAGCGCCGGCATGACCATAAAGAAGACCATGATTAGCCCGTGGCCCGTAGTCAGCACGTTGAACTGGTGGCCGTCCTCGACGATCTGAATGCCGGGATCGGCGAGTTCCATGCGCAAGATGACGGAGAATAGCGCGCCAACAAGACCGAAGATGACCGCAAAGACTAAGTACAGGGTGCCGATGTCTTTGTGATTGGTGGAGAACAGCCAGCGCTTGAGGCCGGTCGGATTGTGATGGGCGTGATCGCTTGCGCTATCGGTATAAGCCATCTCGATTTCCTCTTCCGGTATTCTCAGCGCGCCGCGGCGACGCGAATCGCCTCGTCGCCGCCGTTGTTGGCGTATTCCTCGCGGGCCGTCTGCAGCCAGGCTTCATAGTCGGCCTCGCTCACCGCCTTGACCTGGATCGGCATGAAAGCATGGTTCATGCCACAGAGTTCCGAGCACTGGCCATAATAGGTGCCCGGCTGATCAACGCGGAACCAGGCCTCGTTGAGGCGGCCGGGGACCGCATCCCGCTTGACGCCGAACGATGGCACCGCCCAAGCGTGGATCACGTCCCCCGAAGTCAACAGCAGGCGCACCACTTTGCCAACGGGCACCACCACCTCGTTGTCGGTGGCGAGCAGGCGGGGTTGACCGGGTCCAAGGTCCGCCTCGTCAACCATTGTCGCGGAAAAACTAAAATCCGTCTCGTCGTCCGAGTTGTAATATTCATATTCCCAGAACCACGAATAACCCGTGGCCTTGATAGTCATTTCGTGCTCTGGCACCACGCCTTCGGCGTAGAGCACCTTGAAGCTCGGCACAGCAATGAATGCCAAAATCAGGACCGGAATCACCGTCCAGATCACTTCAAGCATCGTATTATGCGTGAAGGTCGAGGGCGTCGGATTATTCTTCCGGTTGAACCTGACCATCGCGTAGATCATCAGGCCCGTCACAAATACCGCGATGACGGTGATGACCACCAGCAGTAGATTGTGGAATGCGTTGATCTCCACCATCACCGGAGATGCAGCCGCCTGCAGGCCCATTTGCCATGGCACCGGCTGACCGGTGATCGTCTCGGCCGCCGCTGTACCAGCAAGCCCAAACGACGCGTGTGCTGCCAGCACACGCAAGAACATCTTGCTCGGAATCATATGAATTTCGTCCTTTATCGAACTTAAGACACAGCCAGCGGCCACAACCTAAAGAGGAAACAACCGAACTTTCCCCCATGATTTTTATAATATAATGCCGCGCGTTGACGGAAATCAAGTTGTGGCATACTTCGCAATCACTTTTTGTCTAGGAACGCCTCAAGGCTCGTCTGAACCCCTGCGTAAACGCCGTACCAACCGCCAAATCAGCAGTACTACCAGCGGCACGGACAGGCCCTGGGCCGTGGCCACGCTGAGTGGCATGGCACTTTCGGGCAGGGCTTTGAAGAGTACGCCGAGCAGGCCGACCACGTAATAGCTGATCGCCGCCACCGAGAGCCCCTCCACGGTCTGTTGCAGGCGCAATTGTAGGCGCCCACGCCGGTTCATCGCCGCCAGGACGCCGCGATTCTGCTCCGAGACCTCCAGCTCGATGCGCGTGCGCAACAAGTTTGATGCACGCGCCAAATGCCGCGAGGCTTTCTCCAGGCGTTCCTGCACGGATTCGCAGGTGCGCACTGCTGGTGTCAGGCGGCGGCGCAGAAACGACCCGACGGGCTGTATCCCCAGCTCGGCGCCGTCACCGTCGCCCTCGCGCAGCTCGTCGATGCGACGCTCAACCAGATCGTAATAGGCGCGGGTAGCGCTGAAGCGATAATTGGTGCCGTTGGCCAGACGCTCGATTTCGGCACCCAGAGCCAAGGCCTGATCGAGCATGGCACGCTGGCCCTGAGCGCCACCGGGCTCGTGCAGACGCTCCGTGAGCTCGGCCAAGCGCCGGTCGATAGCGCTGACCTCGGGCGCCGTCGAGCGAGCCAAGGGGAACCCGAGCAAGGCCAGCATGCGATAGGTTTCGATCTCGATCAGCCGCTGCACCAGAAGGCCGCATCGGCCGCCGCTAAGCGCCTGGTCGTGTACCAGGATGCGACTAGCCCCGTCATGCAGGCAGAAGTTAGTCCACACCTGGGCCGCGCCGTCGCCAACCCTGCCGCCCACCGCCTGTCCAAAGAGCGCCTCGATCTGATCGGGCATTGGCGACGGGACCTGGCGCGGCAACACCACCAGTGAGAGATTGGCCAGGGCCTCGCCGGGCAGGCCCGACAGCCATTCACCCGGCACGTAGCCGAGCGGCAGATCGGCAAAAGGCTGGTCGTAGGTCGCTGCGGCAATCGCCCCTTCGCGCACGAATGTCCAGGCGGCAAACTCCGTATGGCGCTCCCAGCGCAGCTTGAAGGCGCCGAGGTCGACCACGAACTGTTGCGCCCGATGGGCCGGCAGCGGCACGTCGAGGCTGTCGCAAAGAAATGCCAGATGAGCGCGCTCGTCAGCCGCCGCCGCCTCGCCCGAAACCATCACCAGATGGCTGACCTTGGCGGGAACCAAAAGTGGCAGGGGCGGACGCGCATGCACCTCACGGGCAAGCCGTATCCGCTCGGGATGCTCAGTCACGCCATCTTGATCTATCGGCACGGGCTCAATCACTGTTGCAGCTCTCGCAATCACTCATTTTGAGCGTTACATATAGAGCATGACCCGCTGCGGCGGCGCCTTCAAATTCGCGATCGGAACGGAAGCATGACCGATATTGCCAAGCTTGATTCCCTCTTCTTCGAGCGCACCGGCATGGATTCGAGACGCGTCGAGACCCTGGTCGGTGACGCGCTTTCAGGCGCAGACGACGGCGAGCTTTACCTGGAATACCGGCAAAGCGAGAGCTTCGCTTATGACGACAGCCGGCTCAAATCGGCGAGTTTCGACACCACGCAAGGCTTCGGCCTGCGGGCAGTCTCGGGCGAAGCCACGGGCTACGGCCACGCCTCCGAGCTGAGCGAGGCCGCCATCACGCGCGCCGGCAAAACCGTCAAGAGCGTGCGCCACGGCATGGGCACCGTCGATGTGCGCCCACGGCCGACCAACCAGGAGCTCTATGAGCCCGACAATCCACTGCAAGGCGTTGATTTCACGGCAAAGGTGAAGCTGCTGCAGGACATCGATTCCTACGCCCGTAACAAGGACAGGCGCGTCCGCCAGGTCATGGCCTCGCTCACCGGCAACTGGCAGGCGGTGGAGATCTTGCGCACCGACGGTGCCCGGGTCGGCGATATCCGCCCGCTGGTGCGCCTCTCGGTCTCGGTCGTGGTCGAGGACGGCAAGCGCAAGGAGAGCGGCAGCTACGGTTCGGGCGGGCGGCACGACTACACCTCCATGCTCGATGGCGCGACCTGGCGGCACCATGTCGACGAAGCCCTGCGCCAGGCCCTCATTCTGATCGAAGCCGAGGCAGCGCCAGCCGGCGAGATGCCCGTGGTGCTGGGATCCGGCTGGCCGGGCATTCTGTTGCACGAGGCCATTGGCCACGGCCTCGAAGGCGACTTCAACCGCAAGGAGACGAGTGTCTTCTCTGGATTGATGGGCGCGCGTGTCGGCGCCCCTGGCGTCACCGTGATCGATGATGGCACCATTGCCGCCCGCCGCGGCTCTCTCAGCATAGACGACGAGGGCACGCCAACCCAGCGCACACCGCTGATAGAGGACGGGATACTGGTCGGCTACATGCACGACCGGCTCAACGCCCGCCTCATGGGGACGAAATCCACCGGTAACGGGCGCCGCCAGAGCTTCGCTCACCAACCCATGCCACGCATGCGCAACACCATCATGCTGGGCGGCGAAGACAATCCGGAAGATATTATCCGCGGCATCGACAAGGGTCTGTTCGCAGTCAATTTCGGCGGCGGCCAAGTCGATATCACCTCCGGCAAATTTGTCTTCTCGGCCTCGGAGGCCTATCGCATTGAAGGCGGCAAGGTGGGCACACCGGTCAAGGGCGCAACATTGATCGGCACTGGCCACGAGGTGCTTAAGAACGTGCGCGCCATCGCCAACGACATGGAGCTCGATCCCGGCATCGGTACCTGTGGCAAGAACGGCCAGGGCGTGCCCGTGGGTGTCGGCCAGCCGACCGTGCTGGTGGAAGGGCTGACGGTCGGCGGCACCGAGGCGGAATAGACCATGGCAGCACGGGATATCTTACGACAGCGGTTTGCGGCGTCGACCGTGGCGCGCTCGTCGTCGCGCGTCAGTCGCGAATAGTTGCAACATCGGCAACCAATTTGGCCGCTAGCCGGTGTCTCACACCACGATCAGACTTGCCGCCCGCTTATCATGCAAGCCGCACGAAGAAGCCTTACGCAGGCGATAATATCTGGATAACGCGGTCGGCGAGCATGTCCTTAGTCTTGATGGCATAGGCCTTCATGTGATCGGAAACGGCGTGCGCACCCAGGGCCTCGGCGCTCTCCCACTTCTCGATTACCACGAAGGTGTCCTTACCGAACTTGGTGTGCCAGCTGCCCATGTCGGGCGCATCGACCGTGGCACCGTATTCGATGCAGCCATCCTCGGCGTGCACGGCTGGCACGTTGGCCTTGAACAATGCCAGCACCGTATCGCGCAGGCCAGGCTTGGTGGTGATCACCGCGAACACATGAATCATGCTCGTTTGCTCCCATTGCTCTATATGCTGTGCGCCTGTTTACACAGGAAGCGAGCCGGGAAGCAATCATGGCGAAGTACGAGTTTCTCAGCGTCGAGCGCGACGGGCGCCTGACCATCGTCACCATCAACCGGCCAGAGGTATACAACGCCCTGCACTCGCCAGCGCATACCGAGTTTGATGCCGTGTTCAACGACTTCGCCGCCGATCCTGAGCAATGGGTGGGAATCGTCACCGGCGCCGGCGACAAGGCATTCTCAGCCGGCAATGACCTCAAATACCAGGCCGCGGGAGGGACGCGCCAGCGCGTCCCGTCAGGCTTCGCCGGCCTCACCAACCGCTTCGATCTCGACAAGCCGCTGATCGCCGCAGTCAACGGCTTCGCCATGGGCGGCGGCTTCGAGATTGCGCTGGCCTGCGACTTGATCATCGCAGCTGACAACGCAATCTTCGCACTGCCCGAACCCCATGTTGGCCTGGCCGCACTGGCCGGCGGCCTACACCGACTGCCGCGCATCATTCCCCTCAAACACGCGCTGGGGATGATCCTTACCGGCCGCCACGTGCCGGCTGAGGAAGGCAAGGCACTCGGCTTCGTCAACGAGGTGGTGCCGCAAGCCGAGCTGATGGACGCGGCCAAGCACTGGGCCAATCTGATCCTCGAATGTTCGCCCATGTCGGTGCGCGCCTCGAAGCAGGCTATCTACCAGGGCTTCGACAAGCCAACACTGGAAGAAGCCATCAATACCGTCTACCCGGCCGTACAAGCACTCTACGACAGCGCCGATTTTGTCGAAGGCCCAAAGGCGTTCGCTGAGAAGCGCCCGCCCCAGTGGACTGGTAGCTAGCAAAGAAAGTTTCACGCAAAGACTTACCCTCTCCACGTCTCCGCCTGCCAAAGTAGGCAGTGCCGTTTTCTCGAACGGCGGCGGCAGGTGCTCCGAGGATGGACAGGCGTGCCTCCTCACACCGGGCCTACATCTCGCCTCGTCAGTGGAATTCTCTGCGCCCTGGGCGCGGCCAGGCGGCGCAGCTTCGCCAAGAAGCGGCTCAAAGCGACACTTCCCCAAGCTGTTGACCTAACAATCGCGGAGCAAAAATCTAAACCCGAAGCCGAGCCACCCAACTGCTAGGAAGATCAACCGCGCCACGACGATATCTCGATGATTGGGATGTCCTCTCTGGCAATGGCTCGGGTGTTGCGGCTCAGGATGGTGAGCGATCAGCTCTGCAGCGGCGAGCACGGTTTTGGCGATGCGGTTGAAGCACTGAGAATACGTTGCTCGTTGGGGCAGTCCAGTCGCGCAGTCGAAATCATCGGGCAGTCGGGTCAGTACGAGAATTCCTCGAACACCGGATCAACCTTACCGGCCCACCGTCCGTGATAGGCTTCCAGCATATGCTCGGCCGGGGTGCCAGAGACGAGCACGCCATCTAGGAAGGTAAGGAACCCGCGCTCGTCATCGCCTCCTTTGTCGAGGCAGGCGCGGGCCCGCAAGCCGCGCCGCGCGATGCCGAGCACGTCCTCGGCAATCTCGCGCAAGCTGCGGCCGTCGATCTCGGCATCGAGCCCCCTTTGGGCGGCGTCGGCGCGCAGCGCTATGATGTCCGGATAAGACCACTCGCGCACTAATTGTTTTATCTCGTCGAGCGCACCAACATCGTAGAGTAGGCCGACCCAGAGCGCGGGAAGGGCGCAGAGGCTGCGCCAGGGGCCCCCGTCGGCGCCGCGCATCTCGAGAAACTGCTTCAGGCGCACGTCGGTAAAGATGGTCGTGAGATGGCTCTCCCAGTCGGCGAGCGTCGGCCGCTCACCGGGCATGGCCAGTAGCTTGCCGTCGAGAAAATTACGGAAGGACTGGCCCGAGGCATCAATATATTGGCCCTCGCGGGTGACAAAATACATCGGCACGTCAAGCGCGTAGTCCACATAGGCCTCAAAGCCCATGCCCGGCTCGAAGACAAAGGCGGGCGTGCCGCAGCGGTCGGGGTCAGTGTCGCTCCAGATATGGGCGCGGTAGCTGAGATAGCCATTAGGTGCACCATCAACGAATGGCGAGTTAGCGAACAATGCGGTAGCCAGCGGCTGCAATGCGAGCGAGACACGAAACTTGCTCACCATGTCGGACTCGCTCTCGAAATCGAGGTTGGTTTGCACTGTGCAGGTGCGCAGCATCATATCGAGTCCAAGCGTGCCCTTAGTCGGCATATAGGCGCGCATGATGTCGTAGCGCGCCTTGGGCATTACCGGTATATCCTCACGCCGCCATTTGGGCTGGATGCCGATGCCGAGAAAGCCGAGCCCCAGCTCGTCGCTGACCTCGCGCACCTGGTCGAGGTGGCTGTTCACCTCCTCGCAGGTTTGATGCACAGTGGCCAGCGGCGCACCAGAGAGTTCGAGCTGGCCGCCCGGCTCGAGCGTGATCGACTGGTTGTTGTGGGCCAGCGCGATAGGCCTGCCGGCCTCCAGCACCGGCGCCCAGCCGAAGCGTTGCAGGCCTTCGAGCAAGGCACGAATGCCACGCTCGCCGTCATAGGGCACAGGCGTGAGGTCGTCGGTGCGATAGCCGATTTTTTCGTGCTCGGTGCCGATGCACCAGTCCGCGCGTGGCTTGCAGCCTTCTTCCAGATAGGCCACCACTTCGCGTGCGCTGGATATGGGAGCGGCGAGGGTCTCTTGAACGGCCATAGAAACTCCGGCGGCGCGGGCGTGGGCCTGTCTATAAAGGCAAATTCGTGCTCTGTCGCGCGCAATCGTTGCGCCAGTCTCCGACCGCGGCCTGCCACAGGGTGAGCAGGCTCACGGCAGCGGTATCAGCGCGCAAAATGCGCGGGCCGAGCGATATTGCAAGGGCCCCGTCGTGGGCGGTAAGCGCGGCACGCTCGTCCTCGGCAAAACCACCTTCGGGGCCGATTAGCAAGGTTGCTGGGCCGGGTCCGGCCTCGTCGAAGGTATCGCAAGCATTGACACCGCCCTGCTCGTCGGCCCAGAAAAGACGCTCGCAGCCAGCGAGGAAAGCGTCGAAGCGGACCGGAGCAACAACTTCGGGCAGGCTGAGACGCCCACATTGCTCCGCCGCCTCAATGGCATTGGCGCGAAGGCGCTCGACATTGACCCGCGTCGGGCCTGTATGGCGGGTCAGGACCGGGATCAGGCGCGCCGCACCCAACTCGCAGGCTTTCTGCACCAGATAGTCGAGGCGCAGACGCTTGACCGGCGCGAAGGCAAGCGTCGGGTCGGTCTCGAAGACCTGCGGGCGTATACACGTTTCAACCAGCAGGCGGCAGCCGCCGCGCCCTTCGGTGGCAATGCGGGCCTGCCATTCGCCGTCACGGCCGTTGAACAGTGCCACTTGATCGCCATCGCCAAGGCGCATCACCCGGCGCAGGTAATGGGCCTGCGGTGGACTGGCAACACGCTCGCAACCCGCAACCAAAGGGTCGTCGACGTGGAGGCGGATCTTGACGCGGGCGGACATCGGGTGAGTCTATACTGGCGAGAGCGACGAAAGCGAGCGAGCATGGCCGATACCCCGACAGAGGCCCCTAGGCTGAGCACCTTGCGGGCCTATGCACGTCTGGCGCGGTTGCAGGCGCCGGTCGGCTTTATGCTGCTGATGTGGCCCTGCTGGTGGGCGGTGGCCCTGGCCGGGCCGCAGGCTTGGCAGACGGTGCGGCTGGTCGTGCTGTTTTTCCTTGGCGCCCTGGTGATGCGCGCCGCGGGTTGCGTCTGGAACGATATCGTTGATCGCGACTTTGATGCCCGTGTCGCCCGCACGCGCGATCGTCCGATTGCGTCCGGGCGCATTTCCGTCCGCCAAGGTCTTGTTTTCATGGTAGGGTTAGCGTTAATCGGCCTCGCCGTGCTGCTCACCATGGGGACCACCGCCATCGTCGTCGGGATGGCCTCCCTAGCCCTGATCTTGCCCTATCCTTTGATGAAGCGCATCACCTGGTGGCCCCAGGCCTGGCTCGGCATCACCTTCAACTGGGGCGCGCTGGTGGGTTGGGCCGCGGCCACGGGAAGCCTAGCCGCAACGGCCCTGGCGATGTATGCCGCCGGCATCGCCTGGACCCTCGGCTATGACACCATCTACGCGCATCAGGACAAGGCCGACGACGCCCTCATCGGGGTCAAGTCCTCGGCGCGCCGACTCGGCCCACGCACCAAGCCGGCGTTGCGGCTGTTCTATGCGCTGACGATCGCTGGTCTGGCGGTTGCCGCGACGCTGGCCGAGGCCGCTTGGCCCGCTTATCTCGGCATCGCGCTCGGCGCCGGCCAACTCGCCTGGCAGATCGCCACACTTGACACCGAGGACACCGCCAACTGTTGGCTGCGTTTTCGCAGCAACAGCGTTTTTGCAGCCTTGGTATTCCTGGGCTTCTTGGCCGCATAGACCCAAGACATAGGTTGGACGCGGCCTCGTCTTGAGCAATATGGCTTAGCTCTATGCCGCGACCCTGACTGGCTTTGTGCTGCTATTGATCGCGGCGACAGACATCCACACACCACCCGACGGCACTAAGGAGCTCGCTTGTGCCGATTGCCTATCCGAGCATGAACCGGTGCATCACAAAATCTCGTGCCCCGCGTCCATATCACCGGCCGTACTCGTCGCGCTACTTGTCATGCCAGCGGACCCACACACCACATTTGCATTTCTTCGACGGGTTAGAGCACCTCTAAAATGCCGCCTTCGCCCATATTATCAACAACTAAACCCATCCCCCGCCCCGACTGTTACTTGCGTATTACCCCGCCCTGGCAATGGTTCCTGCAACGCCATGCTCGGCTTCTTGAGGGAAGATGTTTCCAAAAACTCTTTTGACCAGCTGTAATACAGACCTTCGGCGATACCTTCATGGCGACACAAAGCGGCGATGCTCTCCTCGCCGCGCAGGCCCGATACGACGATCCGGATCTTCTCCTCAGCCGAATACTGCTTACGCGTCTTGCGCCGGATATCCCGGACAGCTCGCTCGGCTGGGTCTTTCGTGCTCATTGATTTCTGCCTCATCTTCGTTCCCTTCGGTCACTACGATGAGCCAGAAATCCTCCGTTACGCAATTACCTCAATTTGTCCCAAGGGTGCTGACGTCAGACAGGGAATTCTAGTCATAGAGATGTAAATACACTGCGGGAATTTCGCGCGAGAGTTTTATATAAATTCGAATTGGGCCGTGTATTTTGTAGG
>PVBE011520703.1_pt1 | contig 11750 bp, 11 predicted proteins | sample 1631181 | NCBI WGS metagenome assembly PVBE01 (sample SAMN08397723, study PRJNA350692) | Marine metagenome, whole genome shotgun sequencing project. | isolation source: water | place: Pacific Ocean | collected 2012-04 | reverse complement strand
GCAGATGCGTGGAATGAATTATTTAAGGAGCTTGAAAATATCCCCTACATAGAGGACGAATCAGGTTCTGAAATTCCATATTATGAAAACGATAACTGGGACAATAATGCGCATGCTTTGCAGGAACAAATGTCACCACTTGTCACGCGAGCACGTGAAATAGCCAACATGGAACATTGCGACTGGGGACTCGATTATTCTCAAGGCTTTGATATGCTTCTTCCCCATCTTGGGCGCATACGAGAAGTCCAGAAAATACTTCAATATTCTATCCGTGCGGAAGTAGATAAGGGTAATACAAGTTCAGCCCTGTCCGAAATAGACACAATGCTTGGTGTTACAAGTCACAATCTTGGATCAAAAACAATTATTGGTTCTCTTGTTGCTAATTCTTGTTTCAATTTGGCAACCTCAGAAAAAGGCATTATCGATAGTGTGGAAGATGCAGAACAGTTAGAGGCACTTCTTGTGTCAGTTAACCGGTTTGACGAATTCGATCCCTTTGGCTTACGTGGGAATATTGGTGACGAAAAAGAAATGGCAGTTAATTGGTTGAAGAATACTGAGAATATAGATTTTTCGATATTTCAATCTATTACAGGTACAGGCGAAGAAACAAACACCCCAAACCTTGATATTCTTGATATGGATGAAGAAATAAAAAAATATTCGTCTGCCATGGAGAGAATTGAATCTATTTTCAAGATGACAGACAAGGATGCTGCGTTTGCCGCATCAGAACAACTAGACGCAGAACTAGACGCAGGCAATCTCGGTTTTTTAGTAATTTCATCTAAGAATCTTCTGAAAACAGCATTTCGTGCTGAAGAAACAGTGGCTGATTTCAAACAATTGCTTCGAGATAAAATTGACATGATTCGCAGTCCAAATTCTGCGACCTATTTTCTGAAAGCTGTGGAATCATACAATGCGATTGACTCTGAAGAACGAAGGAAGGCAATTGAACAGGGCGATTTTTCTGTTATAGAAGCACCACGAGTTTTGTTTACAAAAGCATGCTCGATGCAAGTGAAACAGATCACACTTGTTGACACACCAGAAACACCCGCTTGGGTTGCACCTTTGTACGCACTCGCCCTTGATTGTCTAGCAAGCGGAACGCCAGAGAATCACGCGAGTATTGTCGAGTTCATCGGGCACATGAGTATGCAAAATCGTTTTGCATCGTCAATTGTTGCAGGAAAACTTTTTAGTACGCTACGCAGTAATGAAATTCCAATAGACCTAAAGAACATACCAGTAGCAGATGCGTTTGGTCTTCACGGAAGCGCCCAAAGTGACCGAAAACGGCTGAAAAAATATTTCGAAATTGATGAAACGTGGGAGCCCTCAAAAGCGACCGTTCTTGCGATGGCGCTTACTATTGCAAAAGAAAACGGAATCCCAGGAGAGAATCCAGAAGCTTGGGCCGTTCTACTTGAAGCGATCGGGATTCCCGATGATGACCCTGTCATCGTTGCCATTCATGAAGAATGGATGCCCGACCCATTACAACTTGTTGTATTAGATCAAGAACCAGCATTCAACGAGATGTTGAAAACGTTTCGTAACCGATTGGCGCAGTCGATAAAATCTAGTCGCCCCAAAGGGCGTTGATTGTTTTTTTCATTGATTTGCTGAGGTTTTGCAGTGCGAGCTCGAGATTCCATTCTTGTGCATCACGGTTCCCGGTGGTATTTGAAATAGCACGAATTTCAATTGCGGGTGCACCTACTCGGTTTGCTGCATGTACAACTGCAGCACCTTCCATTGCCTCGCATACGCACCTCGTTCGTTCTTGAACAAGTATCGCTTGTGCATCCGTTCCGCTACACGTACCTACAGTTGCAATTGGCGCAACAGTTCCAATCCCGCTTAATCGTTCAAGCATCCGATTATCGACAGGTACCTCGTTACCTTCAAAATTGCCAAGGGAGAACCCCATTTCTGCAATGTTTTGGAAACCTTCTGGCGTTTGAAGACCTTCTTCTGCATACACACACCTGTTTGCAACAACAATGTCGCCTAATGAAAGATTGCTTCCTGAAAAAGCGCCAGCAACGCCCGCACTAATCACCCATGTAAAGGGCCCATCAGAAAGTATAGAAGCAGTTGTTGCCGCCGCCGCGTTCGTTTTTCCAATTCCTCCCGCAACAACAAACGTACCGCTTGGTCTACCGATTGCATCTGCTTCGTCTTGCACTGCTGTAACGATGAGGATTCTACGTGCCATCTCTATGTAGTAACGTGTTTGACAATATCATCAACCGGAATGACTGTCTGTACACCAGAGCTCATGTTTTTAATAGTGACACTGCCATCTATAAGTTCTTGTCCAAGAATGACCGTATACGTTGCATTTGCTTTTGTAGCTTCTGTTAATAGTTTCCCAACATTGCGAGTTTTTTTATAGGAACGCCTCGCGTGTATATTTGCGCTACGAAGTGCGGCAACCGTTGATGAGAGAAGTGCATCTCCCTCATCACAGGCACTTACAATAAAAACATCTGGGGTTGGCAAGTATTCTGTTCCGTCATCAAGTAGCCCCTTGTCTTTTAATACAAGCGAAAGGACAACGTCGCCCATTCCAAAACCAGCAGCTGGAACTTCTGATCCGCCAAACATCTCTACTAGTTTGTTGTACCGTCCCCCTCCCGCAATTGCACGTTCTGCGCCAGACGCCTCATGTATTTCAAAGACGATTCCAGTGTAATACGCTAGCCCACGAACAATAGCAAGATCAAACGTACACCAATCGCTTATTCCCCACGCATTAAGTTCTTGTTGCAGTGCAGTAAGATCTTCATGTACAACAGAAGCATTACCATCGAATTGTTTGAACGCAGAAATATCAAGGCCGTGTTCAATTAGTTTTTCAGAAAACACTTCAGGCAGCATTTTTTCTCGTTTGTCCAGAAGTGTTAACGCAATATCGAGTTTATCTTCGGAGACCCCAGCATTTTTTAACATACTCACAACAACCTCTCGGTGGCTGATACGAACAACAACATCATTGTGTGTTAACCCCAAGTCGGTCAATGCACGAATGGCGGTAGCAATAACTTCGGCGTCTGCTGAAGGATTGTCAATGCCAAGCAAATCGACGTTCCATTGTTTGAATTCGCGAAGGCGACCACGTTGTGGTCTTTCTGCTCGGAAGTGGCTAGGAATTGCAAACCACTTTGTAGGAACCGAAAGTGAACGTCCCTTGGCTGCTGCCATTCGTGCAAGTGTTGGGGTAAATTCGGGTCGCAAAGCGTAATCAACATTGCCACCAGCGCGTTTGAAACTAAAGAGTTCGCTAACAATTCCCGCCCCGCTTTTTACTGTGTATAAATCAAGGTGTTCAAAGGTCGGACCTTCGATTTCATCAAAACCAGCGTTTATTGATGCGTTTCGCCACGCAGATTCAATACGGCGAAGTGCAGCCATCTCTGGAGGGAAAAAATCTCTTGTGCCTTTTGGTGCTTGGTATGCCACGGATTACCACTCGGGTCCGCCGCCGTACCGACCAAAAACATCCGCCATGGCTTGAACCATTTCGCCAAGTGTGCAACGCGCAAGTGATGCTTCGACCAAACTATGCATCACGTTTTCGTCATTGCGTGCAGCATCGCGAATGGTGTCGAGTGCCTTCATTGCCTTGTCTTCGTCCCTCGTCTTTAAAAATGCATCAAGACGTTCACACTGAATAGTTTCAACCGAATGTGGGATTTGCAATAATTCAACTTGGGAGTCTTCGTTCCCGTCTGGGTATGCATTAACACCAACAATGACTCGGTCGCCAGCTTCCATTTCTTGCCCAAATCGATAGGACGCTTCAGCAATGGAACGCCGGAAGTATCCCTTGTGAATACCCTGCACAACGCCGCCTAAGCCATCTATCTCTTGAATGATTTCATTCGCGTCCGATTCCATTTGATCTGTTAGCGATTCGACAAAGTAAGAACCAGCAAGTGGGTCGACAGTGCGATGTACGCCCGTTTCATGTGCGAGAATTTGTTGCGTTCGAAGAGCGACTCGTACCGCGGTTTCAGTTGGAAGACCAAGTGTTTCATCCATTGAATCCGTATGTAAACTTTGGCATCCGCCAAGAACACCAGCCATTGCCTGGTATGCGACACGAACAATGTTATTGAGTGGTTGTTGTTCGGTGAGTGAGCAGCCGGCAGTTTGCACGTGCGTTCGCATTAACCAAGAGCGTTCGTTTTTTGCCCCAAATCGATCGCGCATTGCGTGTGCCCAAATTCTACGAGCAGCCCGTAATTTGCAAATTTCTTCGAAGAACTCATTATGGCTGTTGAAAAAGAAAGAGAGCCGAGGAGCGAAACCATCAACATCAAGTCCACGTTTGATACATGCTTCAACATATTCCATACCATCGCGAAGTGTGAAGGCAAGTTCTTGCGTTGCTGTTGATCCAGCTTCTCGAATGTGGTAACCACTAATAGAAACACTGTTCCATCGTTTGGTATTGTTGGTTGCGAATTCGATCGTATCCACAACTAACTTAACAGACGCTTCTGGAGGATAAATGAATTCGTTTTGTGAATGGAATTCTTTAAGAATATCATTTTGCAATGTGCCGCCAAGAGTATTCCAGTCTATGTCACGTTCCTTTGCCATGGCAAGATACATTGCCCAGATAACACAAGCAGGACCGTTAATGGTCTGGCTGACGGTGACCTCGCCAATCGGAATATCGGCGTATAGCCGATGCATATCGTCGATGGTGTCTATAGCAACTCCACACCTTCCCACCTCACCGGTAGATAGGGGGTCGTTGCTATCTCGTCCCATGAGGGTCGGGAGGTCAAAAGCGGTGGACAATCCTGTATTTGTTTTGCCGCCTTTTGCATTTTCAAGTAAATATTTGAATCGTGCGTTTGTGTCATCAGCAGAGCCAAAGCCAGCAAACTGACGCATCGTCCAGAGTCTTGAACGATACATTGTTTCATGGACACCCCTTGTGTACGGAAATTGCCCAGGGTGACCGATATTTGGGTCAATATCACCATTTTGTGGGGAATAGAGAGGGTCAATCACATATCCCGAAAGTGTTACTGCATCTGCATCGTGTTTTTCTGCAGTGGTCATATCCCTATTGTACAAACACCAACTGTTTCTGTGGTGATATCTATATTGGGTACACGCAACAGTCGCTATTGATCGTAGCTGTTTACCGCGTGTGGAATATCGATGATTCCGCCTTCTGGAGTCCACCAATCGGGCTGATCATTGACTTCGTCGACCCTTAGAGCACGAGGATCTTTTTTATTGGCATATTCGCTTGACTCACGAAGTGTAAAATCGATACGTCGCGACCAACCGTTTGGAACAGTCATGGAGTTTGAAAGTGGCCCATAGCCAACATCACTAGGAAAAACCTCCCACATCATTAAATCGGGAGTTAAAGCGGAATTATCACCAGCATCCTTGATGAAATCGATGACGAGTTTTTTGCCAACGGGTACTTCCATGACAAATAACCTCTCCCCACTTCTTGTATCGATAAGTGTCACTGTTTTTGGGAATTCCTCTGTAGATAGCCATGTAGCGGCACTATTTGGACCGTTAAAGAAGGCGTTTCCCCCCGGCTCATACATTTGGCATCCTGTTAAGAAGGTCGTTCCAATAACAAACATAGTTTTAATACAATTCATAATGCTCATAGTACATCGGCAATTCGGTTTGGGGGAGTACAATAGACATCTATGGATATTCGAGTTGGACATGGTTATGACCTTCATGTTCTTGGTACTCCTGATGAAGGCGGCAAGAGTTTGATTATTGGGGGTGTTAAGGTTGATTGTTCAGTTGGACCAATCGCGCATAGCGATGGAGACGCCGTAATGCATGCGGTAACGGACGCAATTCTGTCCGCTACAGGCCAACCAGATTTGGGCACCCTCTTTCCCGATACAGATAAAAGCAATAAAAACAAAAATTCAGCGGAGTTTTTAGTTGAAGCAATTAATAGGGTTAATTTGGGGGGATGGGCTATCGGAAACATAGACATTACGGTTATATGCGACGAACCCAAAATAAGTTCGTATAAAAATCAAATCTGCGATTCTCTAAACAAATTGACAGGAGCCCCCGTCAATATCAAAGGAAAAACATGCGAGGGAACGGCCCGAGGCGAAGCAATCGAGGTGCATGTAGTTGCGTTAGTACAAAAAGGGAATGCTTAGATGACGAGATTACTTTGGCAAAAAGCAGCGGCAGTCGCAGCAAAATCGCACAGGCATCAGAAACGGTTAGATGGTGGTCCCTATGTGTCTCACTGTTTTAGAGTTGCTTTGACAGTGAATGTGGTTTTTGGATTTGATGACCCAGAAATATTAGCGGCCGCCTTACTTCATGACACCATTGAAGATTGCGAAGTTGACTACGATGAAATATATGAAAAGTTTGGTCAAAATGTTGCCGATTACGTTGCCGTGATGACTAAGGATAAACGACTTGAAGAAACTATTCGCGAAGTTTCGTATGACAAACAACTTTCTGAAGGACCATGGCAAGGTCGTTTAATAAAACTCGCTGATGTGTTTGATAATTTTTCTGATTTGCCCAAGGAAAGCCGCTCTACTTTTGTTGATAAGGTGGAACGCATTCTTTCTATCACTGCAGACGACAAGCAACTACAAGGCGCTCGGGAAAAAATTATTAAATCTCATGAAGGAACTTGCGCCATGTTAATGCACTTGTCTCTTGGGTTTTTACTCGCACTAGTTTCTTCATGTATGTCTTCACAAGAACTTACCGTCGACGAAATACTCGACAACATAGAAAAAGTAGACATATCTTCACTCACTGCTTCCGTATCATACACAAGCACAGACCTCAAAACAAAAAAACGAACAATACGTACAGGGCGCCTGCTTTTTAGTGAAGACGAAAATGACAAAAAGGAAGTGGCTATTTTATTTGACACGTTAATCAAAGGTCGCCGCAAGAAAAATAAACTGAAACACATAATCATTTCCGGTCGCTGGTTAGCAGAGATAGATCACGATGACAAAGAGTTTATTAAACTTGAACTCGTTGCTCCAGGCGAGAAAAATCCAAATCCGTTTGAATTAGATAATTTTCCATTTCCATTTCCAATTGGCCAAACCAAAAAATCTATTTTGTCTAAGTATGAAGCTGAAATAGTAGAGAAGCCCAAGGAGGGCACACTCTCGAAACTAAAAGGCAATGTAGTTGGCCTGAAGTTAATTCCTAAAAGAAAAGGAAAAACGGAATCGATTGAGTTGTTTTACAATCCAGAAATATGGATTCCAGTTGGGGTCCACACCAACGAAACGGGCAGCAGGGAAAAAGTAGGGCTACTTACGAACATACAGCTAGACTCGCTTAGCAAAGAAGATGCAAAATTAATTAATATCGAAACACCAGACCCAACAGAATGGTCAATTGATATTCGTCCGTGGGTAGATTAAACTCGCACAGTATCTTTTGTTTCAACCGCGACTGTTGGTTTTGCAAGTTCGTCTCTTGCAGCGTCAACAACAAACGCATGAACCCCGAACGTCATAGCAACAGCGTCAAGTGCTCCATTGGTCAAAAATTCAATGCCTAAATCGTGCGTTTTGGCCTGGTTAATTAGGGTTGTAATTTCGTTTTGTGATGGGTCTTGTGTCATGAGATTCTCCAATTGAAACAGTCACTATCTGTATTCTTCGGCCGATGTCAAGTACAATATGGAATGACCCTTTGTTTTAGCCAAAAAATGGAGAAAAAAATGACAATTCCTACTGAAATAAGAGTGTGTGAGTGCTGGGCGCGTGATGGACTCCAGTCTATTCCAAAGGTTATTCCTACCTCAGAAAAAGTCGAAATGATCAACAGAATCATTCATTCTGGAGTGAAGAAACTTGAAGTAACAAGCTTTTCTCATCCGGGCTTACTTCCACAGTTTGCGGATTGCGTCGAAGTCTTGCAACAAATAGAAAGATGCGATGATGTGTCGTATGTTGTGCTGATGCCAAACTCGAAGGGCTTCGATCGTTTTGAACAATGTGTCAAAGACGGCCATGGGGCAGACGAAATTATTTTGATGATTTCATCAAGTGTTGCACACAACACGGTGAACTTTCGAATGGACCATCCAACCGCGATGAAAGCTCATGCAGCAATAATGAAGCGCTCGCATGATTTGGGAGTAAAAATTATTGGTTGTCCTGGTACGGTCTATGGCTGCCCAATTCAAGGCGATGTGCCAATGGACGACGTTTTGAACGTGACACGTTTTTACGTTGAAGAGGGTGCGCAAACAATTATGCTTGGTGATACAACTGGAGCGGCAAATCCTAATTCGGTTCGAGAACGAATTGGTATATTGCTTGACGAATTTCCTGGGACAGAATTCATAGCCCACTTCCACGATACTCGTGGCAACGGAATTGTTAATTCCATTGCTGCGCTTGAACTTGGTTTGAATTACGTTGATACTTCACTTGGTGCAATCGGTGGACAGCCAGCGACGGGTGCAAATAAATATCAATTTGGATTTACTGGAAACACGTGCAGCGAAGACCTTGTTTGTTTGTTAGAAGAAATGGGAGTTTCAACTGGTATCGATGTTGAAGCCATGATTGAAAATGGAAAACGCGGTGAAGAAATTATTGGCCAACAACTCCGTGCGAACGTAATCCGGTCTGGTCCTGTAAACCACACCGCAAAAGAATACGCCCCTGTGTCCTGATTTGATTCTTTAGAACATTCGCAGAACTGGAGAGAATTTGACGATTTAATAGATTAGGTGTGGCTTTCAGAATTGTCAAACTACAGTGTTAACGTTGGAGTTGCTGAAGCGAATGCAATCTCAAAATTACATACATCTGACTGGAACTGGAAGCAAGAATATGTTGATGATGTATTGAAAATAGAGCCGGAGTTTGTTTCAACAGAATACTCTGTGGAACGTGACATACTTTTTGAGATAGGTTTCGACTGTGCTCAAACAAGAAGGATGCAATTAATGATTGATGCTCTGTTTGAAGGAGATCCCGTTGAATTAGATTCCTAGGCGACGCTTTACTTTGAATTACAAAATTCAATTATCGAAAAATGGTCACCCGTATCAGATGCTTCAGTTGATTTGATGTGGTTCGATATCAATCAGGACAAATGGATTTGGGAGGAAGTTGCAAATTCAAATGAAATTCCAATAGATCAACGTAGAGCGGTTTTTCATATTCCGGTTGAACATTCTAGATATTGGATTAGTGAAACAGGGATGGTAAATATTCGTCTTTCAGCCCATTCAGCACAGCAGTTTTCGGTTCTTCTAGACTCAGCGACCTTGTTTGAAACAGATGAATTGCTCTTTAAAGAAGAGTGTCTTGTGGACTGTGCACCAGAGGGTGGGGATGGGATAGTCGATTTACAAGATTTTCTTGCGATTATAGCTGGCTCGAATAATGGAGCTAGTTCTTCAGACGTGTACCCACCCTGTGGTGATGGCAAGGTTGATGTGCACGATCTCTTAGAAGCAGTTAATAATTGGGGAATGAATTGCCAGTAACACTTTGGAATAAAGTGCTCAGGAAACTACAACTTGATTAATTAGAACGGAAGGCGTTGGTGTTGTATGGTGCTTGTACTGGCCAGCAGTCACCCCAGCCATCGATAACGAGCAACAAATCTGGTACATCAACCACCCCACTCCCATTAAGATCCTCTTTTACATTCTCTTCTCCGAAGCGACCAATGATTGTGAGTAAATCGGCTGTATTGACAAGACCATCTGCAACTACATCCCCTTGGCAGCCCGCTTCTCTAATTATTTCTCCTAGGATTGAAGCAAAGAATGCAGCGGCATTTTCTGATCTAGGATGGACGACCCAAGAATCAAACAAGTCGCCGTTTGTATCTGCAATAAGATCAATTGAATTTGAACCAAATTCAAAATTGTCAAAGCCATGATAAAGCAACCACGGAATAGCATTTACACCATCGAATAAAACTTCATCCGTTGCTGAGAACAAAGAAGCTGCAGAAACATTTGGTCGCAGATTTGCAATGTCAAATGCAGCTTCATGTTGGTAGCGAATATATTCTTTGGACAACTCAATATCGTCAGTCAAACCAAAGAGTGGAGCAATAACAATAAGGTGATTGACGGACGAGAGCCCAACCAATTCTGCAGAGATATCAGCTTGGTCAATCATGTCCACCATTTTGTTGAACGCTGAATTGTAGGCAAGTTGTTCTGGGGCAAGGAACCACATAAAAAGTGTTGGTTGTTCTCTATCAAGTGTCGTTACATCTAACCAATGCGTAAATTGTTCTAAGGAAAACTTTTTGTCAAGTGTTCCGCTGCCCTCTGTGTCACAACCAAAGCCAGTGTAAGACCAACTTCCATCACCAATGAAATTGTAATAGAGCCCTTGTTTACGTTCACCCTGTTCGTCAACGTGGTAATACACACTTCCTGCGGGTTCAAAATATTGATTTAATCCTGCGAGAGGTTTAACTTGTTTCAATCTCATTTTTAATAACCCGCCAGTACTATTATTTGCAGGAAAATCTTGGGCCGATGCGTTGATGTGTCTGGGTATTGCTTGCCGAGTGCCCTTTGCTGGATTTTCACCAAGATGCCAGAGTGGTCTTGCGCCATCTCGTAATTGCATGGTGCCTACTTCTTCTTCGTAATCAAAAACTTTAATGTACTCTACTTGTTGAGAAGAGTCAGATGGGCATCGATATAAAAAACGAAAATTCAAGTTGTCGCTGGTTGTTGCGAATGGTCCATGTAGACCAGTTAATAAAAAATCCTTCCCCGTGCCGCTCTGTTGAAACGTAAAGAGCCGGTTGTCACCTTCATCATCAAATGAATCGGATGTATAAATTTCCTGCACACCGAAAATGGGAAACGTAAAAAAGGATGAATCAGTATTACGTTCAATGGTGTAACCAAGAGAATCAGATGCTTGGATAAGTGAAACCGGATTGCACTGAGGGGCGCAAATGAAAGTGTGTGCTGAAATTGGTGCACCGCTACTAATGGCCGCAATTTTGTCAATAGGCCAGACACGAAGTGCTGATAGTGGGGCGCGAACATAGAATGGAGAACTATACGAATCTCCCATCGTGATTAAACGAACATCGTTTCGAAGCATCCTAGCCATGTTTTCAAGACCAACAGAATTCGGTTCGTTGTTTTCGCCATGCGCAGAAACGATAGAAATTAGAGCGGAAATAACTACCTGTTGCACCATGAGTTCCATTGTGAAGCGAATGGCACGTTCAGTCAATACTTAATTGAAATAATACGGGCTGCAACCCTTGGAAACGCAGAAAACAGCGTACTTATCAGACGAATCGGTCCGCTTGTCCAAACTTCCGGTTTTGGTTTTTGTAGGCATTTCACGACACCTTTGGCTACTCGTTCCGGTGGTTGCATGAGCCAAGATGGGGAATTATTTTCAAAATCAGAAAACTCCGTTCCACTTCGTGATGAACTTTCTTTAAAAAATTCTGTTTTTGTGCCAATGGGGTGCACTGTGCTAACGAATACATTGCTCTTTTTTAATTCCATTCGCATTGATTTTGCAACCGATTCCAATGCAGATTTACTGCCACAGTATGCGCCATTATGTGGCACAGCAAATTTTGAAAGACAGCTTGCGTTCAAGATAATGTGTCCGCTTTTTCGCTTGACCATTTCTTTCGTAGCAAGTGACGCAAGTTCAACTGCGCTGAAAACATTCAACTTAAAGAGTTCTTCAAATTGCTCCATG
>PVBE011001375.1_pt1 | contig 11752 bp, 9 predicted proteins | sample 1631181 | NCBI WGS metagenome assembly PVBE01 (sample SAMN08397723, study PRJNA350692) | Marine metagenome, whole genome shotgun sequencing project. | isolation source: water | place: Pacific Ocean | collected 2012-04 | reverse complement strand
GTAGTAAGAAAAGAAACGCAGATAAAAACGATTCGTGATCGAAAAGATAAGACAGAGTTACGAGAACAGAATTAAGCGTAAAAAATACCTGTTTTACACAAACAATCCCCCAGGAGCACACCATGTCGCAATCCACCGCGTCGCCTGATGCTGCAACAAAAGCCGCTTCCCGTCAACCTCAGTTGTTGCGCGTTCTGAGCGCCAAAACAGGGGCGGCGCTGATCATCGGCGGAATTATCGGGTCCGGTATTTTCATGGTGCCCAGTTCCGTCGCTTCGCAGGTCGGATCGCCGTCCTTGAGTCTGCTTGTCTGGATCGGAGGCGCAGTCCTCTCTCTGGCGGGAGCGTTGTGCTTTGCGGAGTTGGGAGCGGCTATTCCGGAGAGCGGCGGCATCTACCCGTTCCTGAGACGAGCCTATGGTTCTGATATCGTGGCGTATCTCTTCGGCTGGGCATTTTTATTCATCATCATCACGGGCGCGATGGGCGCCGTGGCTACCACCTTTGCACGGTATGCCGGTGGACTGTTTGAAATTAATGATCTATGGACGGAACGATTCGTCGCGGTGGGTTGCATCCTTTTTCTGACCATCATGAATTGCCTCGGCGTAAAAATCGGCGGCAGAATACTTAATGTCTTCGCCTTCATTAAAGTTGGCGCCGTGGTCGGTGTGATTGTCGTCGGGGCCACGCTCGGACAAGGTGCGGAAGTATCCTGGACACCGCTGGTGCAGGACAGGACGGGGACCGACCTGCTCGGCGGCTTCAGCCTGGCCATGCTGGGAGCGCTGTTCGCCTTCAACGGCTGGTTTTTTGTGACCTTCATCTCCAGCGAAATCAAAGACCCCGAACGGAGCATCCCGCGGTCGATTTTCGTAGGTCTGGGCATCGTGACCGTGGTCTACATCCTGGCCAATATCATCTACTTGGAGGTACTGCCCTTCGACCAGCTTCAGCAATCCAAGCGCGTGGCGGCCGATACCATGCTGATTCTGGTCGGCGCCAATGGGGCAATGATCATTTCCGCCGTCATTATGATGACCTCCTTCGGTACCGTCAACGCCCAGCTGTTGGCCGCCCCCCGCGTATACCACGCCATGGCCAACCACGGCCTCTTCTTTAAGGTCGTAAAGTATGTCCATCCAAGATTTCGTACGCCGGTCGTCGCCATCGTCTTCCAGGGCCTCTGGGCGTCCGTGTTCGCCCTGTCCGGCACCTATGTACAGATCATCGGCTTCACCACCTTTTTCAACTACATCTTTCTTACCCTGGCCGTCATCGGACTGGTGCTCCTCCGCAAAAAAGAACCGGACCTGCCCCGCCCCTACCGCACCTGGGGCTACCCGATTACCCCCATCCTCTTTTTACTGATCTCCACCGGCGTCCTGATCAACGTCTTCATCAACGACTACACCCGCCCTCTCATGGGCACCCTACTCCTATGTACCGGCCTGCCATTCTATTTCTACTGGAAAAATAGCCGTGGTCATGTACCCTCATCGAATTGACCAATCACCATTCACCAATTACTATTCACCCATGCCCTCACCTAATATCATCCAGATCCTCTCCGACGAACACGCCGGGATGGCCATGAGTCACGCCGGCGATCCCAACGTCCGCACGCCCAACCTGGACCGGATGGCTGCCGAAGGCGTCAGCTTTGTCAACGCGTATGCCAACTGCCCCGTCTGCACCCCTTCGCGCGGCACCATTTTCTCCGGTCGTCACGCGCATGCGGGTCCCGTGCAGGGCTTCTACGATGTGTACAAGCCGACAGCGCCTTCCATCGCCACCATGCTGCGTGAGAACGGCTACCATACCGCTTATTTCGGTAAATGGCACTGTGGGACCATCCGTGATCAGAATCCGCCGGATGTGCGTAAAGACCCGGATTATTTCACCCCGGAATGGTCGCAGCGGACGCCTGAGTTTCATCGGGGCGGATTTCAGGACTGGTACGGCTGTGAAATGAACAACGCGCCCTACAAAGGCTTCTACTACAAACAGAACGCCTTGAATCCGACCAAACTTGAGGGTTACCAGACAGATGTCCTCACCGACCTGACGATCGATTATCTGGAACAGTACGACCGGGAGCATCCCCTGTTTCTGGTTCTCAGCGTAGAACCCCCCCACTGGCCGCTGGAAGCCCCCGAAGAATTCATGCGGTTCGATCCCGAGACGCTGAAGGTACGTCCCAATTTCGGTGACAGACCGGATCTACGGGAACGGCTGGCGATCTACTATGCCATGATCGAGAATCTGGATTGGAATATCGGCCGCCTGCTGGAGGCGATGCAGGCGATGGAGAAATTTCAGGATAACACCGTAACCGTCTATTTCTCCGACCACGGCGATTTTATGGGCAGTCACAATCAGATGGAAGACAAAGGCCATCCCCATGAAGAGTCTGCCCGCATTCCGGCCGTCTTCCATGCGCCGGGGATTATTGCCGCGCAGGGTGCGCGTCATGACCTGTTCAGTCTCGTAGACATGGTCCCGACAACCCTGGGGTTGGCCGGGGTGAATGGCGCCACCCATCTGCAAGGCACAGATTTCTCTCCCGCCTGCTGCGCAGAGGCGTTCGATGGGCCGGAAGAGGTGTTACTGGAAATGGTCGGTAACCCCCGTGTCCATTTCGACTACACGGACTGGCGGGGTCTGGTTACCGGCCGCTGGAAGTACGCCTTCTATGAATCCGGCCACGAATTGCTGTTTGACCTGAAAAAAGATCCGTACGAACAGAACAACCTGGCCGCCGCCGCGCCTTCCACCTGCGCCGAATTGCGCGGCAGCCTCCTGAAAATGTTGGCCGACACCCGCGAACCCTACTTCGATGTCCTGATCGAACACGGCGTCCAACCCGAAGGCCCCACGCTGAATCCATCCCAACGCCGCCGCGACGGCATCGCCCCGCATTGGGATGATATGATAGAAAACGTGTAATTAGATTCACCGGATGCAAATCAGGATGGTCTGTCTCCCGTGTGGAGGCTGGAGTCCGGTGTCTTTAGCAACGACGGTTAACCAACTTCCTGAGTAATTAAACCGCCTCATCCCCATCCTCTTTCGAGGAAATCTCCACACTATCCTGCTCCCCGAATCCTTCCAACCCCACCCTACCATCCCCATACAGTCTACATATCCCAAACGCATTCTGCCCCATCCCGGCCCCCACGACCATCGCCCGCAAACCAATGTAAGTTATGCCGTTGATCACCGTCTTCATCCCCGGATGGTAATGCCCTTGCAGCACCAGTCGCACGTTCCCGGCCCGCTCCAGAACAAACCGAACCTGATCGGCATTGCGCACGACATGTGGGTCCAGCGCGCCGTTGTACAGACGATGATCAAGATTCTCGTGAACCAGAATCACCACCGGCCGATCGCCTGTGGCCGCCAGGTCCTTATCCAGCCACTCAAGCTGGGTTCTCGGTATCCACGCCTCGTCCCACTCGAAATCACCCTCAGAAAAATCCGAGCTGTTCACATGACAATTCGCATCCAGCACCACAAAATGAACCGGGCCGTAATCAAAGGAGTAATACGGTGCCCGAGGCGTTTTCGAACAATGCGTCAGAAATTCCTCTTTCGTCAGAGTCGCCACATCATGGTTGCCAAGCACCTCATGCCACTCTCCCCGAAACACCTCATACACCCCCCGCACGGATGCCAGAAACGCGAGTTCCTCCTCTTTCCGCTCCGCCTTGTCAATCGAATCCCCCAGATTCACCACCATCGACAATCCCCGCTCGTTAAACATCTCAATACATTTTTTCAACTTCTCCAACGAATCATAACAATAGCGGTCCATATACTGATGTCCTGCATAATGCACATCAGTAAACACGCCAAACCGAACCAACGGATCTACACCCTGTCCAGCCAAACCATCCTCCTAACCAATATACTTTCTATTATCCAAATCAGTCTATCACCCAATCAAAAGGAAAGGCCGGTTTTCTGAATTCGGTCCCTTCAATCACCAACGCACCATTTCCTGCATAACGGCCTGCCCGACCTCAAAATCTTCGATCCCTGCAACATCCCCGGAGTACATCGCCTGCAATCTGACATCCAACCCCGGTAGCTCACTCGAGATTGATTTCCTTAACCGATACGTATGTAACGTCCCATAGCCCCCATCCAGATCCCTAGAATATCATCTCCTTTCTGCATTAAAGGATATATTGTCCTGTAAATCAATCCGACCCTCCGGCCTTTCTAAGCGCTCTGAAAACATGTGTACCATAGGCCCGTGCAACCGCTTCAAACGCCGCCGCATTCCGCCTTTAATATCGGTAATCTGAGGCTGGGGTAGGCCAGCACGTTTCGCCAGTTCGGTTTGGGACATTCTCAGATACGCGCGAAGAACAAGAATCCATTCCGAATGCGGCGGTTCTATACCGGTATCGTCTTGTGCCTGTGAAAGCCGGGCAAGCGCCATATCATCTATAATAGCAAGATTTTTTCGTTTCACGGTACAAATTTTATCCTCTTAAATAGATAATAAAATCATCTATTGATATATTTAAAACTATAATATAAATATTGTCATAGCTTTACATTACATGTATGTGATCTCTGCCGGGATCACATGTCGATCTCCAAACCCTCACAGGCCTGGCTGATTTTCAAGGGGTAGGATTTGTCGTGAAGATGAGCATATCGCCTGGTCCTGGTTTCAATGTATTCAAGTTGTTCATCACTGGCGGTAGGCTCACTGTGAAAAAGACAGAGATGTTTTGCCCCAGCGTTCATCGCGAGCGCCACGCCCATAATATGGCTGGAATGTCCCTAATCCTCTTTTGCATAGATGGATTCTGTGACGGTATATTGCGCATCGAACATTGCGAGATCGGCATCCTGAAAAAAGTCTACAAGAGGATATCCCTCGTCGCAGGCATCGGATTTTTGCTCGGAATCCGAGGAGAAGACCATGGTCTTGCCTTCTCGTTCGATACGATAACCATACGACGTACCGGGGCCGGTGCGCAATATGCGAAATGTCGTACCCTTCAATTTCAATTCGATCCGCCAACTGGTCCGTGGGGTTGCAGGCAACTCGTAGGGTCATCGTCCCCCGTCCCGCCACCCGCCCCATACCGCGCATCGGCCGGATGCCGATCCGTCCACCGCGTCTGCTCCAGAATCCGCGGGCCTCATCTGCCACCGATATCCCCTTGACGGATTCGCATAGGACATGTACCATAAGTCTGTACATGTTTATCTTTTAAAGGAGATGCAAAATAACAATTCAAACGACGTATACGCAGGCACGGGCCAATCTTGCAAAGCTCTGTGATGACGTGTCGCAGAACAGGGAAATCGTCATTATCTCACGGCGTGATGCGGCTGATGTCGCGCTTATCGATGCAACAGAACTGGCCGACTTGATGGAAACTTCGCATCTGTTGCGGTCGCCGAAAAATGCGAAACGCTTGATCAGCGCATTAAATCGGGCGCTTGACCATGACCATGAACCGCAATACATAGAGGCGCTAAAGCGTGAGGTCGGTCTTGAAGAAAAAACGAAATAAAGCGCCGATAAACCGAAAAAATCGAGACGCCGTTTTTCAACCGGAATTTCGAGAGGATCTACAGTACTGGGTCAGAACCGACAGAAAAACCGCGCTTCGCGTCTTCACCATCATCGAGGATATTCTTCGTGACCCGTTCACCGGCATCGGTAAACCGGAGCCGCTCAAGCCTCTGGCATCCGGTATATGGTCACGCCGGTTGACGCAGGAGCATCGAATCGGCTATCTGGTGCGTGAAGGAAGGATTGACTTCCTCCAGACCAGATATCATTATTAAATCTTGATTAACTACATATGCCATTTGGTATCCAGTGACACCTCAGAAAGAGGCGTAACACCATGGCATAAATAAGTGGCCCCCTAACCGGAACGTATCCCAGCGTGCCTCCCCAGGGAGCTCTGGAGAAGGACGACTTTTTGCGCTACTTTCTTTAGAGAGTAGCATCACCCCAAGGCACCCATGCCCAACGACCCCAACTTCTTCTACCCCGGCGAGTCCCTCGCCGACCACACCATGCGCATCACCGCCCTCGGCACCGGTATGCCGTTCTGCCGCCGCGAGCAACGCTCCTGCGGCTGGCTGGTCGAACTCGGTAATGGGGATGTGTTCGTCTTCGACCTGGGCACCGGCTCAAGCGCCAACCTGAACGCCCTCGGCGTGCCCCACTCGAATCTCGACAAGGTCTTCCTGACGCATCTGCATGTGGACCACTGGGGTGACCTGACCTCCCTCCACGCCCTTGGTATGGTCCGGGGCCGATTTACGCCGCTCCATGTCTGGGGCCCCTCCGCAAAGGAAGAGCGACTGGGTACAGCGGCCTTCGGCCAGGCGTTCAACAACATGATGGCCTGGGATATCGAAAGCCGGATGGGCGTGGTCAACTTCGGTGAGGGCAATCAGGCCGTCTTCCATGAGTTCGACTATGCCGCCCCCGTGAAAACCGTCTACGAAGAAAACGGTGTCAAAATCACCGCATTCCCGGCGCTCCACTGCCTCGACGGCCCCAACAGCTACCGTCTCGACTGGAACGGCCTGTCGTTCGTATTCCTGGGCGACGGTAAGCCCAGCACCTTTATCGTAGACAACGGTCAAAACGCCGATGTCCTCATCCATGAAGCCTTCGTCCCCGCACCCTTCTATGCGCAGAAGACCCACCTGCCCCTGCAAGTCGCTTCTAACATCGCCAACGGCGTCCACTGCCCGCCCCGGTCCGCCGGCAAGATCTTCGACCTCACCAGGCCGCGCCTGGCCGTCCTCTACCACCTGATGCTCAGCGAAGATCTGCTCGTCCCCATCCTCGACGACCTGCGCGCCACCTACGACGGCCCCCTCGCCCTCGCCCAGGATCTGATGGTCCTCAACGTCACCAAAGACCGCATCACCCAGCGCAAAGCCGTCCTCCCCGACCTCGCCTGGCCCGCCCCCGCTCACCACGCCGCCACCGATACAAGACCCCCGATGAACCCCAACAAACTGGCCACCCTGTCCCCTTTCCTGCAAGAAGCCGAAATCCCGGTCGAAGGCGTAGATACAGAGATAAAGGGATGATTCGTGATGGCATATGTCCTTCGAACATGACGCGAGCACTCCGTGTCTACAGCCTTGACGAGTTTTGTAAAACAATACCGATCAGGTAAAATATACTATGCCCCTGTCGATGTTTTCCTGCCCGTAGAAGATACCAACGTACACCCGGACATCCTGTTCCTCGCTCAAGATCGTCGTCGGTGAAGTCAGTACAGGATAATGGATTGACCTATCTTGACCGCCGCCATTGCTGTGGCCCTTGATGGCCGGGGCGTGGCCGGCCAACCTCAGTTCCTCTTGACAACGCCCCTCATTTCCTATTAGGATATAGTACTATTCATAATTCATAATTCATAATTCGCCTATGCCCACTTCCCTCCTTCCCATCCCGAAAATCGACATCCACACCCACATTCTGCCCGAATCCTGGCCCAACCTCCAGAAGCGATACGGATACGGCGGTTTCGTGGATATGGAGCACGACAAACCTGGATGCGCGCGCATGCTTATCGACGGGAAAATGTTTCGGGAGGTCCAGGCCAATTCATGGGATCCGGACACGCGTCTTCATGAGTGCGACGCGGTGGGGGTCAACGTGCAGGTGCTGTCCACCGTGCCGGTGATGTTCAGCTATTGGGCGCAGGCGTCGGACGCCCTGGATCTTTCACGGATATTGAACGACCATGTGGCTGATGTTGTCGCCACCTGGCCCCGACGATTTATCGGACTCGGAACAGCGCCCATGCAAGCGCCCGACCTGGCGATAAAAGAAATGGAACGGTGTGTTCGGGAACTGGGGTTGGCGGGTATTGAAATCGGCACCCACATCAACGGTAATAACCTGAACGAGCCCCACCTGTTCCCTTTCTTTGAAGCGGCAGCGGAATTAGGAGCGGCCATCTTCGTCCACCCCTGGGACATCATGGGCCAGGAGACGATGGCAAAGTACTGGCTTCCTTGGCTGGTCGGCATGCCCGCGGAAACATCCCGGGCTATCTGTTCCATGATTTTCGGCGGTATATTTGAGCGGCTGCCGATGCTCCGGGTCGCCTTTGCTCACGGCGGAGGCTCGTTTCCCGCCACCTTCGGCAGAATCGAACATGGCTTCCAGACCAGGCCGGACCTGTGCGCCATAGATAACGACAAGAGCCCCGGGAACTACCTGGGGGAATTCTATCTGGATTCCCTGGTGCATGATCCCCGCGCCCTGGAATACCTGATCGAACTGGTCGGCGCCGACAGCGTTGCCCTGGGAACCGACTACCCGTTCCCCCTCGGCGAGGCCATCCCCGGTGAACTCATCGAATCCATGGAGACCCTGAACACCGAAACCAAAGAAAAACTCCTCCACCGCACCGCCCTGAAATGGCTGAACCTGACCAAAACCCAGTTCTTCTAATTCGTTCACCAATCACCAAATCAAAAATGTCCCTCTCATTCGCCCAAGCTCAGGATACCAAAGACCCGCTCTCCGCCTTCCGGGATCAATTCCACATCCCCAAGGACGAAGAGGGCAACGAGATCCTCTACCTCGTCGGTCACTCGCTCGGGTTACAACCGAAAACCGTTCGCGACGCCGTAATACAGGAACTCGACGAGTGGAAAACCCTCGGCGTTGAAGGCCATTTCAAAGGCCGACATCCGTGGATGGCCTATCACGAATTTCTGACGGAAAAGTTGGCGCGGCTTGTCGGCGCGGAGCCCATTGAAGTCGTGGCCATGAATACGCTCACGGTCAACCTGCATCTGATGATGGTCTCTTTCTATCAGCCCACGACGACGAGGTATAAGATCATGATCGAAGACACGGCGTTTCCTTCCGACCGATATGCCGTCGCCTCCCAGGTGGCCTACCATGGATACGATCCCGAAGAGGGGGTGATCGGCCTCCGTCCGCGTGAAAGTGAAGAGTTCATACGTACCGAAGATATCGAGACGTTGTTGGAACAGGAAGGGGATACCATTGTCCTGGTTCTATTAGGCGGTGTGAATTATCTGACCGGCCAGGCATTCGAGATGGAACGCATCACGCAGGCGGGACACCGCCACGGATGCACCGTAGGATTCGATCTGGCGCACGCCGCCGGTAATCTGGCACTTCGCCTGCACGATTGGGAGGTCGATTTTGCGGTGTGGTGTTCCTACAAATATATGAACGGCGGCCCCGGATGCGTCGGTGGCGGCTTTGTGCATGAAAAACATGCCCGCCGCACGGACCTGCCCCGTTTTGCCGGATGGTGGGGACACGACAAAGAGACCCGCTTCAAAATGCCACCGGCATTTCAACCCATCCCGGGCGTGGAAGGCTGGCAAATCAGCAACCCGCCGATCCTGCCGCTGGCCGCCCTGCGCGCCTCCATGGATCTGTTCCATGAAGCCGGCATAGACCGGCTCCGAGCCAAAAGCGAGCAACTGACCGGCTACATGGAACACCTGCTCGAACAACATCCATCCGACAATATGTCGATCATCACGCCGAAAGATCCGCAACAGCGCGGTTGTCAGCTCTCTCTGCGGATAAAACAAAACGGAAAAGCCATTTACGACCAATTAATGAAGGCGGGCATCATGTGCGACTGGCGAGAGCCCGACATCATCCGCGTCGCCCCCGTGCCTCTATACAATACATTCACCGACATTTACCACTTCGCCGAAATTTTCACCCAAGCAAACCAAAATCCATAAACGCAATCAACCACCTCCAATCCCGTTCCCCTTCAGGGGATCCGAAGGCAGAGCCTTAGAGGGGGCCAAATAAAAACTCACCATTCACCATTCACCAGTTCCCCCATCACCCTCATCGGCGCCGGCCTCGTAGGCTCTCTGCTGGCCGTATTCCTCGCGAAGCGGGGTTTTCGCGTAGAAGTATACGAACGACGCCCCGATATGCGAACGGCGCCGGCAGGTGCGGGACGGTCTATCAATATGGCCATGTCGACGCGAGGCATTCATGCGTTGAAGCAGGTCGGCCTGGATGAGGAGATCATGGCGATGGCCATCCCCATGGCCGGCCGTACGATCCACTTTGTCGAAGGAGATCTGGGCTTCCAGCCCTACGGACAGAAGGAAGAAGAAGTTATCTATTCTGTTTCCCGCGCGGAACTTAACAAAGCGTTGATCACCTCAGCGGAAAAACACGAGGGCGTCAGGTTTCATTTTAACGAACTATGTACAGGCGTGGCACTTCGGACCGGTGTCGTATATGTAAGGGATGAACGCACCCATCATACCCGTTCTATATCCCTTCAACAGCTTATCGGCACGGACGGTTCTGCTTCAGCCGTTAGAACCGCCTTGTTGAGCGCCGGCCGGTTTGATATCTCGCAGCGGTATCTGGATCATGGATATAAAGAACTGACGATACCACCCGGCCCCGGCGGCACGTTCATGCTGGCGCCCAATACGCTGCATATATGGCCCCGAGGCCTGTACATGCTCATCGCTCTGCCTAACCCGGATGGCAGCTTTACCTGCACCCTCTTCTTTCCTCACGAAGGCGAATACAGTTTCAGCAGCCTTTCAACGCCGGAAAAAGTGCACGACTTTTTCAGCCATCAGTTTTCAGATGCCGTGCCCTTGATCCCGAACCTGGCTGAGGCCTTTTTTGCGAATCCCACCGGCAATCTGGTCACCGTCAAATGCTTTCCCTGGCATTTTCAGAATTCTATATTGCTGATGGGAGACGCCGCCCACGCCATCGTGCCGTTCTTCGGCCAGGGCATGAACTGCGGCTTCGAGGACTGCACCTTGCTCGATGAATGTATTGAACAGTATGGACCGGATTGGGAACGGACCTTCGAGGTTTTCGGCAAGCTTCGGAAAGAGAATGTGGACGCCATCGCCGATATGGCGCTGACCAATTATATCGAAATGCGCGACCGGGTCACCGATCCCGCCTTTCTGCTTCAGGCGCAGGCCGGCCTCTTACTGGAACAGCGTTATCCCAACTTGTTTATTCCCAAATATTCCATGGTCTCCTTTCACCGTCTTCCGTACGCCGAAGCCCTGCGCCGGGCTGGTATCCAGGAGTCCATCTTACAACAACTTTGCGCCTCTATCACATCCGTAGACGAAATCGATTGGCCCTCCGCCGATCGCCTGATTAAAGAAAGATTGATAAAAGACTGATTACCCCTTATTATACATAATTGGTTAAATCGCCGAATCGCTCAACAATTACCATTTGTAATTCAACAATCATAATTCATAATTCTCTATGCCTGTCTACTACCGCGATTATCTGCAACTCGACAAGATACTAGACGCCCAGGCGCCTTTAAGTGCTGTACAGGGAACGCCGGCGCATGATGAGATGCTGTTTATTATCATCCATCAGGTGTATGAACTCTGGTTCAAACAGATTCAACATGAGCTGGATGACGTCCTCGACATCTTTTCAAAAGAGTATATCGACGAAAAACAGATCGGGATCGCCGTCTCTCGTCTGCGGCGCATCACGGAAATTCAGAAAGTGCTGGTGGACCAGTTAAACATCCTGGAAACCATGACTGCGCTCGATTTTCTTGAGTTTCGCCATCTCCTGTCGCCGGCGTCCGGCTTCCAGAGCGTACAATTCCGGGAGATTGAGAATAAACTGGGCGTGGTGCCGGAACAACGCATGCGATACGATAAGCGGTCCTATTCCGAACATGTGACGCCCGTACCGGGGCCTCTTCCCCTC
>PVBE010745860.1_pt1 | contig 11752 bp, 7 predicted proteins | sample 1631181 | NCBI WGS metagenome assembly PVBE01 (sample SAMN08397723, study PRJNA350692) | Marine metagenome, whole genome shotgun sequencing project. | isolation source: water | place: Pacific Ocean | collected 2012-04 | reverse complement strand
TGTCGACGATGACCACATCGTAGACCTTGCGCAGGTCCATGAGGATCTGCCGAAGGCGCAGCGACTCGATCAGGCGTCCAGGATCCGCTGGGGTGGAGCCGCTGGTGAGCACCTCCAGCCCAGGCACTGGTGTGGCCTGCACCGCCTCCTCCACAGGAAGCTGCCCGGTGAGCACATCGGTCAGGCCCTTGTGGTTGGAGATGCTGGTAAAGGCACGCTGCTGGGCTGGACGACGCAGATCGCAGTCGACCACCAGCACCCGCTTGGCCTCGCGGGCAAAGCTGATGCCCATGTTCATGGCAAAGGTGCTCTTTCCCTCACCTGGTAGTGCGGAGGAGACCGCCAGGAGCCGCACCGGCTTGTCGAGAGAGGCATAGACCAGCCCATTCCGTACGGTTCGGTAGGCCTCAGTCATGGGGTCCGTAGCAGGCAGATCATCGATGATGTGCCGATCGGACCGGTGCCGCGGGATCACCCCCAGTCGAGGCACCTTCCACAGCTGGTGCAGGTCCTCGGGCGTCTTCACAGTGTCATCCACGTACTCGAAGAGGAAGACCAGACCAAAGCCAAAGCCGACGCCCAGCACCAGACCCAGGACGAGGTTGACCAGGAGCTTGGGGCTGGCGTGCCGATCCGGTGCCTTGGCCGACTCGATGAACTTCAGATCGCTCATCAGCATCGCCTCGGCCACGCCGATCTGGAAGCGTTGCTCCTGCAGACTCTTGAACACCGCCTCTGCTGCACTTGCGGCGAGCTTGAGCTGCCCTAAACGCCGCATCTTGTCCGGGTAGGTCGAGAACTCCCGGGTAGTGCGCTTGATGGACGCATCGATCTCACCACCCTTCTTCCGCAGTCCCCTCAGCTCGCTCTTCAGTGCCTGCAGCGACGGGTCCATGGCATGCTGCTCGCCGAGGGCGGCATTGAGGTGCTTCTGGGTGCTCTTGATGAGATCGTCGATCTTCTGGACGTCGGGGTGACGCTCGGTCTTGGTGGTCCGCTCCTCCGATCGCTTCTGGCGCAGCTGCTCGAGCGTAGTGGTCAGGAGCGCCACCCGACTGTTCTGCGCAGTGCTCAGCGGTGAGATGCTCCCAATCTGCTCACGGCCCTGGTAGGCCTTCTGGGAAGCGATGCGAGCGCGTAACTCCTGAATGGACGCGGCATTGTTCTCAAAAGCCAGCATCAGCTCGGAGATGCGTGCGATCGCAGCGCGAATCTCGGTCTCGAGGTCAATGACTTCCTCTGAGGCCTGCGCACTCGCGATGGCGCCAAGAGCGGAGTCGAACTCCAGGTTCACCACTTCGAGCTGCTCCTGGATGAACTCCCGGGCACTCGTGGTCTCCGAGCGAGCGCGCTGCTGGGAGTGTTGGATGGCGACCTGGACCACCGTGTCCGCCACGAGTCGACTGAGCTCCGGATCATTGGTGCGAGCCTCGAAGACCAGCAGGTCCGTTCCCTGCTGCTGGTTCACGATGATGTTCGGCCGCGCCGTGATCTCCCCGAAGAGGCCCTCCACCAGGAACTCCTCGTGGGTGTACAGCCGCCCATCGCTATCGCGCAGCTGCAGGCGCCAGATGACCTCATCGAGCACAGGCCGTGTAGTGGCCAGGCTGATCTTGTTCTGGATGTCCTCGTCCCCGCTGCTCAGCCCCGCGGCTACCTCAGAGAGACCCAGATCGCTCAGAATCGACATGCTCGCATCCGAGCTGCTCACCAGAACCCTGGCGCTCGCCCGATAGTTCTTGGGCAAGAGCAGAGCAAGACAGGTGGCCGCAATTACAAACAGCGCCACCGACTGGACAACCAGCCAGCGACGTCTCAGGAGAGCGGTATAGAGCTTGAGCAGTTCCATTGGGCAGTGTACGAAGGGAGGTGGCAGGATGCGCCACCCAACCCCAAGCCTACCGTGTGTACCCTCGAGCGTGTAGAACGCAAACTTCTCCTCGGCTCCTCCTTGGGGTACCTTGGGCACTGCCAAACCCCTTCAGACCGGTCTCCAATGCTCCTGTTCCTCCTCTCCATGGCGCTGACAACGCCCACCTTCGCGAAAAAGCCTGACAAGCCAATAGAGATCTCCAAAGCGGATCCGGCGGTCCGGATGGTGCCCAAGCCCGAAGAATTTCAGATCGGTCCTGGTGACAAGATTTCCATCAAGGTCTGGCGCCACACCGATCTGGACATGGACATCACAATCGCGCCGGATGGGTCGATCACCTACCCGCTGATCGGGCGCATCGTCGTTTCTGGGATGACCTACCCCCAGCTCGTGGCCAAGCTCACCACCGCAATCTCCGAGTACTACACATCCCCTCAGGTCACGGTGAACATCCTGGAGCTGAAGAACCAGAAGGTCATCGTCATCGGGGAGGTGGCCCAGCCCTCGGTGCTGCAGCTCAGCAATGAGATGAGCATCCTGGAGGCGCTGACCATCTCGGGCGGCATCAACCCGGCAGCTCGCACCAAGAACGTGCTGCTGATCCGCGGCGATATCAAGTCACCAAAGCTGTACATTGTGAACGTGCACGCCATCTACGCCCGTGGAAAGACCAGCGAGATGGTCTACCTGCAGCGCGGGGACATCGTGATGGTGCCGACCCGCACCATCACCAACGTGGCTCGGTACTTCAAGGAGGTCCAGGCCGCACTGAGCCCGTTCGTGGCCGGGAGCGCCATCTACCGCAACGCCGCGAGCGGTGGAGCCCAAGGGACCTCCTCCGTACTGGAGTAGGGGAGCGCATGTGCTGAGGGTGCTCATCGTCCTCATGGACGTAGTGGCTGGGACCGCGGGGCTCTTGGCGGCCCACATCATCTGGTCCGCCCGCACCCCACCGGCAGCGGAGCTGCAGGCCTTGGATTGGTGGGATCTGCTGGGACCCAACCCGGTCATGCCCGCAGGCGGGATTCTGCTCCTGGCATGGCTGCTGGTGCTGCGACAGACGGGCATGTACGACCCGGCCCGCGGCAGCAGCGGGCCTCGGATCGCCGCAGGAGTGACCCGATCTGGTGTGCTGATGACCACGCTGGTCATCTTGCTCAACTTCCTGATGGAGGATCGCACCTACTCACGAACCCTCATCCTCTCCTTCTGTGGAGCATCCTCCGTGGGGATCGGACTGAGTCGCCTGATCCTGTTCAAGGTCCAGTCCTACCTGCCTCGAGCCATTGCAACCCGCAGGGTCGGCATCCTGGGTGTGGGTGAGGATGCCAGGCGAATGGCCGAGCGGCTCGACCGATATGGTCACCGCGCCTTCACCCTCGCGGGCTTCATCCAGCCCTCAGCCGGAACGGAAGAGTTCTCTGTTCCGCCCCCGCAGGTCCTCGGGCAGCTCGTGGACCTCGCTGAGATCGTCAACACCAACAACCTCCAGGTACTCATCCACACGACGCACCGCCTCAGCCGGAAGGAGTCTCTGCTTCTCGCCACTCGCGCGGACCAGATGGGAATTCGCCTGCTGCAGGTCCCGCTGACCTGGGGAATGGCCAATCCACGCGTCGATCTTGCCCGGCTAGGAGACCTCCAGCTCATCGACCTGACCACACTCTCCTACCCCACCCTGGGTGAGCAGCTCAAGCGGATACTCGACCTACTGCTGGTGGGGGTGGGAATGATTGTGGTCCTGCCGGTGATGATGCTGGTTGCCCTGGCCATCAAGGTTTCCGACGGTGGACCCATCTTCTTCAAGCAGTTTCGAGCCGGCCGGGGAGGGCGGAAATTCCCCATGTTCAAGTTCCGCTCCATGGTGGTGGGTGCGGAGGAGCAGCGAGCGAGCCTCGACCAGGTAAATGAAGCGGATGGCGTACTCTTCAAGGTGACCGATGACCCGCGAGTCACGACGGTCGGACGACTCATCCGACGATGGTCCCTCGATGAGCTGCCCCAGCTCCTCAATGTGCTCATCGGCGATATGAATCTGGTGGGCCCACGGCCCCTGCCCATGGCAGACACAGCCGGGCTCGAAGACGACCCGGAGCTGTATTACTGGTTCGATCTGCGAAGCAAGGTCAAGCCCGGGATCACCGGCCAGTGGCAGGTCTCCGGCCGAAGCAACCTGGGCATGGCAGACATGGTCCGCCTGGACATCGACTACATCCAGAACTGGTCGCTCTGGATGGACATCTCCCTGCTGATCAAGACCATACCGGCGGTGCTCCGCAGGCGAGGTGCCCACTGACCAGGCGCAGCAGCACACAGACGAAATCTCCTGTTGCTGCCCGGGCCCATCCTCGTCTACGTTGCTGGTGGATGCACCCTCGGCAATTTCAGCTAACCCGTGGATTGGTGTGCAGTGCTGTCGCACTGTGGGTGGTGGGGTGCGGGTTCGGCCTGAACAAGGAAGACGATCTCTTCGGAGATAGCGGTCTTGAAGGCCCCCTCGGCAACGGGCAGAACGCGGACGCGGATACCGACGCGGACACCGACGCGGATGCAGATGCGGATGCAGATGCGGATGCGGATGCAGATGCAGATGCGGATGCGGATGCGGATGCGGATACCGACTCTCCTGGCGAGCTCGACATGGACGGCGCCGATCCGACCCACGGCTCCACTCGTGGAGGGTACGAGGTGACCATCACCGGCGGGCCGTTCAACAGTGGCGCCGAGGTGAGCTTTGACGGAGAAGATGCCGTCGTCGTGAGCACCTCGAGCACCGCCATCGTGGCGCGTACCCCGCCCATGGACGTACAGGGCTGGACCGAGGTGCTGGTCACGAATCCAGACGGGACCTTCGGACGCCTCACCAATGCCTACTTCTACTGGGATGATGGTGCAGGCCAGGCAGGCGCCACCGGCCTCTTCGAGTGGTCCATTCCTGTTGGGAGCTACTGGGATGCATCCGTGGTGGGCGCCGGGAGCGCAGCGATCCATTTCTCGGATCCCATCGACTTCCACTACTGGGAGTTCTTCGTCCCGTCCCTCGATGTCTGCGTGGACCCCGACTCCAGCACCTACACCTCACCCGAGGTCTTCGTCTACAGCTTCTCAGACACCACCATTGACCTGATCAATGAGTACGGCTCGACGATGACCCTCACCTGGGACGAGACCTACATGGGGTACCGGAAGACCTCGCTGGGGACCGGGGACTACATCACCGGCCACCAGTACACCCTGGACAATGTCGACGACACCGAGGCACCTGAGCTGTCCATTGAGAGCTTTGTGCGAACCCCGGCTCGCATCAGCGTGAACAACCCCAACTTCGGTGGAAGCTCTCCGCCCAATATCAGCCGAGGCCAGACCATCACCTGGTCTGGCAGCGGAGGAGAGGCGGTATGGATCATCCTCTCCAAGCTCAATGCATCCTCGACTGCCGTGGACCAGCAGCTGTACTGCCTCGCGCAGGATGACGGGAGCTTCACCGTTCCTGCTTCCTCCTGGGCCTCGTGGCAGACAGGGCGACAGGTCAATGCGCTCATTGGCCGAGTGACAGAGTCCAACGCACGGATCTGGTACAACGAGTCCGAAGCCCGCATCGCAGCCGTCACCTGGATCCTGGGCGGGGCCTTCGCGAATTGACCTCGACCTCGCCCGACCGGATCGAGGTCCTGGGGATCGGGGTCGATCCAATCGAAGAGGATGAACTCCTGGTCCGGGTGCGCAAGCTTGTGGAGGAGGGCGGACCCGCCACAGTGGCCTACGTCAACGTCCATGTGTTGAACCAGGCATGGAAGGACGAAGAGCTCCGGCACTTTCTTGAAAAAGCCAGCCTGGTCTACTGCGATGGAAACGGTGTGCGAATCGGCGCCCGTATGCTGGGGCAGACCCTGCCAGGACGCATGACAGGAGCCGACTGGATCTGGCAGCTCGCTGCCCTGGCCGAGGGCCGATGGCGACTGTACTGGATCGGCGGTGAGCCCGGTGTAGCTGCCGCTGCGGCTTCTAAGATCCAGGTCCGCTTCCCCCGGCTGGCGATCTCCACGGACCACGGCTTTCATCCGCGGGGCGGGGCGGAAGATGCCGCGTGCATCCGCCGGATCAACAGCAGTGGTGCCGACATCGTCCTGGTGGGAATGGGAACCCCGGAACAAGAGCACTGGGTGGCAGAGCGGCGGGACCAGCTCGACGCGCCGGTGGTCTGGTGCCTGGGTGCCACTGCGGACTACGTCGCTGGCCGAGTGCCACGAGGGCCGCGGTGGCTCACAGACCGGGCGGAGTGGATCGCCCGACTCGCCGCAGAGCCCCGGCGCCTGTGGACACGCTACCTGCTCGGCAACACCGTCTTCATGGCGCGCATCCTCCGCTCAAGGCTTGGCTGAGGGCGGGAGCCAGACCCGGTGCGTGCCCTTGCGGGTCACGACCCACGCCCAGTCCCCATCCGGCACGATCCGATCCGGCCAGCCCACCTCACCGCCCTCTAGACTGAGGCTCTTGTGGGAATCATCCGCACCGATCCGCCCGACCTTGCCCGCATCCGTGGCGTACCAGCATCCCCCGCTCCCGTCGTGGGCCACCGCCGGGACCACCACCCCGGTGAGGGAGTCACCAGCTGGCACGACCACGCTGCCGTCCGCGAGGAGTCGCTCCACTCCGCTCTCCGTGCCCAGGCATACAGCATCCACCATAGGCGCGATGTCCCGCACCCGGCGGGCGCGCATAAACACCCGAGGCGTTCGTCCTTCCAGGCGCACAGGGATGCCATCAGCCACCGCCCAGATCCCGCTGTGCCCAGCCAATACCCGCGTCACGCCCGCAAGCGGGAGGACCGGGTCCATGCGCATGCTGACCGGGTCCATCCGGTGGAGGCCGGTGGCGCTGGAGATCCACAAGGAGCCCTCCGACCAGGCGGCATCCGTCGGTCGAAAGCGGAGCGGCGTGGAGGCAAGCCGCCCGCGGCGGTCCATGCGGGTCACCCGGGCACCCACCGCCCAGATATGCCCGCCGCCCTGGGCAAGGGCCACCACGCCGGCACGACCCGCAACCACCAGATTCTCCGCATGGCGATGCGGTCTGCCCAGGGTCCAGACTCCACGCTTGCCTGCGGCCCACAGGCCACGCCGGGTCACGAGCAGATCCCCCACGTCCTCATCGGCAGGCCATCGAACCAATGGCAGGGTCTGGACCCTGGGAGCCTGGTCCCCGGGGCCTGGAGAGAAACGTGCCAGGCCCCGATCCGTCCCCACCCACAGTGACTCTGCGGCGGTGTCCTGAAGGAGAGACCACACGCTCCGTCCAGGCAGTCCATCTGCATAGCCATAGACCGCGCCAGACGGCCCGAACAGACCGCTCGCTCCTCCTGCCACCCACAGGCCTGTTCCCGTCCGGGCAAGCCCGTACGCACCAGCACCCAGGAAATCCGGCACGCGCACCAGGCCGTCGGCCTCCGACCGCCAGACTCCGTGTTCCTGCGAGGCCACCGCGATCCCGTCGGGGATGGGCAAGATCGCGTAGATGTGGTCGCCCTTGAGCGCCACCTCCTTGGCCAGCTTCCCGCCCGGAGGTCCGTGGGTCCGCACTCCACCCTGCCCCACCCACACTCCGCCATCCCCCCGTGGGGCCAGACTGTAGACACTGCCCAGGCTCAACTCCTTGACTGGATCAAGCGAGAACAGCCCACGGGGAGTCCCCGCCCAGGCGGTACTCCGGGTCAGGTAAACAGCCTGCACATGACCGTCCTTGCCCAGCGTGGACCACAGTTTTTCGACCCGACCACCCTCCAGCAAGGCCGCGCCCCCAGCAGTGCCCACGAGGACTCGCCCACCCTCGGTCGACACCGCGAGCACCCGATCGTCTGGGAGACCCTCCCAGCGCGTCCAGCTGCGAACCACACCGCCAGCTTCCGCCTGCACCAGGCCGCCCCCCAGGGTGCTAGCCCACACGGTGCCCGCGGTAGCACCGTGGGCGATCTGGCCCACAGTCCCGGCGAGCATGGTCCCGGGAGGACCCGAGAGTCGGGCCAGGTCGGCCGGTCCAATGGTCCGGGGCACATAGGCAGGCGCCGTCCACGCACCATCGAGCCGAATGCGGACAGCTTCCCCTCGGAAGACTCCCTCGATCTCCACCGGCGCCCTGCCCTGACCCACCGTCTTCCACTGGCCGCCATGGGCCACCTGAACCTCCGCAGGTGCACCCGACCACCAGACCCGGGCGGTCACGCGAGTGGACCGCAGGTCGGAGAGACTCTCCGGCGGCGCGACCACCACCCGCAGGTCGGTGCTCGCAACAGCCACAGCGCACAGCAGCAGCGGGATCAAAGGGCTTCGATGACCTTCTTGTATCTGTCGATCTGCCGGGTCATGGCGTGTGCGGGGCCATCCAGGGAGATCGCATCCTCCGGGCACACCCACCAGCAGTACATACAGCCGATGCAGTCAGGCATCTGTGTCTTGACTCCAATCTCCTCCAGTGAGAGGTGGGTGGGGCAGAAGTCGGCGCACCGGGCACAATCACCGCACAGATCCCGGTTCCGGACGATCCCCACCACGCCATCGTCTTCGAGGTCATAGACGTCCTGAACCACGCCGAGCTTGTAGGCCGCCTGCAGCACCCCCCTCTTCTGGGTCAGCGGGCGAGCCAGACGCTTGAGCCAGCGAAGACTCCGGGCCTCGGAGATCTCGGCAAGGCGTGACCGACTCGGGGCCGGCTTGATCTGGTGGATGGGCGTGATGGCACCCGCCACCTCCGCCTCGAGCGCCCCATCGATACGTCCCGCACTACGCGCGTGGACCAGGTAGGCCACATCCGAGACAGGCAGGTCCACCAGACGGCAGGCCGTGACATCACACAGGTGCATGGAGTCACTGGCGACAAGGCGCCCCAGGCGAAATGGATCGCCGTCTCCAGGACCGTTGCCCTCCATTCCGACCAGCGCATCCACGATGATCAGATGGGGCACGACCACCTCACCCAGAGCAAAGATGTTCTGGCCGAGGTCATAGTGCATGTGCCGCTTGTCCTGACCGGTGGTGATGCCCACCCAGTTCTTCAGCGCACAGCTCAGCCCCATCTCCGCGTGGGTCTTCAGCGTGGGCACGCTGATGAGGCAGTCTGCATCAAGGACGGTCTGAGCCACCCTGGGGTGGGCGCCCGCATGGAGCTTGACCTGTGTACCTACGTCCCGGTTCAGATCGACAAGCCCCACGCCGAGTGCCTCGCACAGCCTGTCCACCCGGAGGCGCTTCATCGCATCGATGCCGCGACGCTCCACACCGACATTGCTGCCATCAGCGATGGTGATGCGCGTATACCCCTGCTCCTGGAGTGCCTCACACAGGGCCGCAAGCACCCGAAGGTCCGCACAATTTCCGGTCAGTGCTACGAGGTCATTGTTGAGGTTGGGCTTGAGCACGATGTGCGCAGCCCGGGACTCGGGCAAGCAGTCCGCGTAGGTGGCCAGCAAAGACCGAACCCCGGCCCCTACCTCCGCATCCGTCCAGGCCTCTACGATCGAGACACGGCCAGTCTTGGTCACCAGGTGCTGAGGAGTCATGCGCCCAGTGTAGCGGGCGGAGCCGCAGACGCGCAGATCGACCGCGTGGGCTGGCCCCGCCTGGACACAGCAGGGCGAGCAGAAGTCGGGTCCGCAAGGGGCCCCATCAGCGCATCACCTCTGCAAGCACCGCCTCATATCGCTCCCAGACCAGGTCCCAGTCACGGTGTTCTTCGACGTGAGACCGGCCCTCAGCACCGATCTGTGTGCGGGCCGCATCATCGTCCATGAGGTCGATCATCGCCTGACGCAGCGCGCCCACATCCTCGACTGGCACGGCCCTGCCGATCCCGCCGGTGGCCTCACGTATGGCGGGCTGATCCGACCAGATGACCGGGCGCCCGCATGCCATCGCCTCCACCGCCGTGAAGCCAAATCCCTCCGCCATCACGCTGGGAAAGAGCACCACATCCGCAGCCTGGATGTGCGGTGCGATGTCGGGAACATCGGTGTGGAAGTGCACCGGCTGGTTGTACGCCTGGACCCGGATCTGGTCGAGGTAGACGGGATCTACCACCGCACCAACGATGTGAAGCTCAGCCCGGCGCTTGTGCGCACGGGGCAGCCGTGCGAGGGCATCGATGGCGAGGTGCTGCCCCTTTCCGGGGAGGATGCGTGAGGGGTAGGTAAAGCGAATGACTTCATCATCCCGCTCCGCGTCCGGCGGCTGGAACTGCAGGAGGTCCACGCCGTTGTGGACGACGCAGAGCCGTTCCCTTCGGACCCCGGCCTCCACGAGCGCATCTGAAGAGGCCTGGCTGACCGTGATGATCCGACTGAGCGATCGACTGCGCAGCGCGTAGAAGCTCCGCCGTCCTCGGCTACCCAAGGTCGCACGGGCGGGCGTGGGAGAGCCCTCCGCAGGATGCCCATCGGCCACCCCGAAATTGAGGTCGTGAACGATGCAGACCGTGGGGCAACCACTCGGTGGGACCTCGATGCTGTTGGAGAGCACCACATCCGGCTTCCAGCGCTGGACCTCCTGGCGAACCGCGCGTGCCATCGCCCACCACTGTCGTGGCTTGCTCAGTCCCTGCAGCTTGACGCCGACGGCTTCGGCCGGGACCAGGCTGCGGCTCTGCTTCCACCCGGCCACCAGGCGAACCTCATGGCGCCGCCGGGCCCGCTCCACGAGGGCCTGGAAGACCGTCTCCGTTCCGGAGAAGACATCCGGCGGGTAGCGCCGCGCTGCCATTAGAATGCGCATGGCTGCATCCTAGCGTCCCAGCACCAGACTGGCAGGTGATACACCTTTCCTCATGCGAAGTGCCGGCGTCCTGCTCCACCCCACAAGCCTGCCTGGTGAGGGCCCCTGCGGGTCACTCGGTGCAGGCGCGAGGGCATGGCTGGACTGGCTGGTTCGGTCTGAGAGCACCCTGTGGCAGGTCCTTCCGCTGCACCCGCCCGGTCGCGATGGATCTCCATACGACAGCCCCAGTGCCTTCGCGCTCGACACCCGACTAATCGACATCCGGGATCTGGTGGAGGATGGGATCCTCCCGCGATCAGCGTTGGTGGGCATGCCCCGGCCAAAAGAGAGCGTGGACCCGGAGGGACTCGAGCAGTGGCACAGGCCCAGAGTGGCACAGGCCGCCATGGCGGTGCTGCGAGACGACCCGGGATCGGTGGAGGCCTTCATCGAGGAGCAGCCCTGGGCGCGGGACTGGGGCCAGTTCCGTGCACTGGTGGATGCCCAGGGCGGTCAGGGATGGTGGGATCTGCCCGCTCCCTACCAGAAGCGTCATGCCGGAGCGATGGATGCCGCTGCCAGGGCGCACAGGGCCTCCATCGACCAGGAGCTTGCTGCACAGCTCATCGTGCATCGCCAGTGGGCCCGGGTCCGGACGGAAGCGGAGCAAAGGGGGATCCGAATCATCGGAGACCTGCCCATTTTCGTAGCCCGAGACGGTGCCGAGCCCTGGGCCCACAGAGATCTCTTCCGACTCGATCCCCACGGCCGACCCGACCCCATCACCGGCGCACCGCCCGACGAGTTCTCCGAGGACGGCCAGGTCTGGAACAACCCCCACTACCACTGGCCCGCCCACATCGAGCAGGGCTTCTCCTGGTGGATCGAGCGCTTCCGGACCGCCATGTCCCGCCACCACGCCGTGCGGGTCGATCACTTCCGCGGCTTATGCGCGGCCTGGGAGGTGCCCACCAGCAAGGACGCCCCGGCAGGTCGCTGGGGAGAGACACCCGGCAGAGAGCTGCTGGATGCCGTCCAGGCGGCCGTCCCCAGTCTGCAGGCCATCGCTGAGGATCTGGGGCACATCACCGACGAGGTCCGCACACTCCGCGAGGGCGTGGGCTGGCCAGGCATGAAG
>PVBE010159997.1_pt1 | contig 11752 bp, 5 predicted proteins | sample 1631181 | NCBI WGS metagenome assembly PVBE01 (sample SAMN08397723, study PRJNA350692) | Marine metagenome, whole genome shotgun sequencing project. | isolation source: water | place: Pacific Ocean | collected 2012-04 | reverse complement strand
TTCAGACTTTCCATTCCAATCTACAGTGTGCATACCTTTTATTTGTACTTGATCCATTAGTGTTTTTATTTCTCTGCCCATGATATCATAAATAATAATGCTGATATGATTATTTACAGGTACCTGGTAGTCAATATGTGTTATACCATTGAAAGGATTTGGATAGTTTCTTGAAATTAAAAACTTCAGAGGAGGCCCTCCTAAATCCATATATCTTTTAATCTCTTCTCGAAACCAGGAGAGTTCTTCATATACGTTGTTACCGGGGCAGGAAGTTTCATTATATGGATAATCTCTGTGTCCTTTCAAAACATTTGGATCATAATTATACTCGCCGGAAACCCAGGCATAAAGAGCAATAAGGGAATTATTGGTAGCATCTGTAAGCCAGTCTCCACAATACAATTCCGGCGGATGATAGCATCCTAACACACATACTCCTATGTTTCCTGTATTGTTGTTCAAGACATGAGCCCCAATGACAGTCTCCGGTCGGCCTTGATAAATATTCCCTGCTTTATCCACTACAAAATGGTAACCAATATCACTCCAACCCCTAACAAACTGGTGAAGGTCCTGTATAGCACGCATCTGCTCCTTGCCTTCTTCAATGTTTTCTGCAGAAAATCCTGCAGCATGGTGCAATGTCAACTTGATGAAATAGGGATGCAATGAATAACCATGGGTTGATGGTCTTGCCCCCCATTCAGACCTTGAAATAATTACCGGTTTAGGTAAATCTGTATCTGCCTTTTTCCCTATAATATCACCTTCAGGGTATTCCTCTATATCAGGAAGAAATATTCCTGCACTGAGTATTTCTGGAAAATCAATGTGAGAAATGACCTTATAATCAAACATTACTGATGTTTGACATATCTCATCGCGAATATATATTATACTTCTTTTAGAATAAGGTATGTTGATAATATTTCCTTGTATCCATTCTGTCAGATTTCCTTTATTATCCAGAAATCTAAATGATGCTTCCATCTCCACCGTAGAATTATCCAGAAGCACAGCTACACCCTCTGGAGTGCTTTCAGATGAGTAAGCCTCTGATTTACCGATGAGAATAAACTGCTCCCCCAATCTCTCCATTTGAACGATATAGCTAGGAATTTTATGGGATATCTCCCCCAATTGACCAAACAATAATCCACCAGTCATCATTACAACAAAAGTAATAAAAAGTATTTTATTTCTTTGAGGCATAGATAAAAGTTAGAAAAATGAATCTTAACATATTAAACCAAAAAAAGAGAAAAATTCACAAATTGAATAATTAGTATTTAACTTGATTTTTCTTTTCTGATTTTTTATGATTGGCTTAATCGTTATTATAATCCACGTTAAATTATCCCCAGTTAATTTATCTGGTAGACCAATGAATACACATCCCTTATATCATCTGATTCAAAATTCTACGCTAATGACATCACTGGCAAAGGAATATGGTACACCGCTCTATATTTACTCAGAAGAGAGGTTATTGGCAAATCTTGACCGATTGAACAATGCCTTGAAAACTAATTTTAATAAATACCACATCTGCTATGCTCTAAAGGCAAATAGTAATCCAGCACTAATCAGGAAAATGAAGAATCATCTCAGATCTATCGGGGCAGATTGTTCCAGTCCCGGAGAGATCCACGCTGCAAAATTAGCTGAAATTGATACTCATGAATGTATTTATACAGGCAATTATGAATCACCGAAGGATCTGCAGGTAGCATATAATTCCGGGTGCCATCTGAATCTGGATGATATTACTTCTTTTCATAGATTAAAAAAAATTGGAATACCCAATGAAATTTCGTTTCGTTTTAACCCCGGCTTTGGCAAGGGGACCTTTCCCCAGATTACAACAGCGGGTAAAAAGGCAAAATTTGGTGTACCAAAGGAAAATATTATTGAAGCATATCGTCTTGCAAAAAATGTCGGTGTTAATAGATTTGGTCTTCAATGTATGGCTGGTTCAGGGGTTCTAGAAGTTGATTATTTTCCCGCTCTTCTAAAAGCTATTCTTGACACTGTTGTTGAAATTCAAACTAAGTTGGATATCCATTTCAGCTACATATCCATGGGCGGTGGCCTTGGAATACCTTACCACGAAAATGAATCCCCTTTGGATATTGATACTGTGTTTAATGATTTGGGGGAAATATTTCACTCTTATTTTGGAGAAGTAAAAAATGTTCCTGCTTTATGGATTGAGCCAGGAAAATACTTAGTGGGAGACGCTGGCATCCTTTTGTCTAAGGTTACTGGAATTAAAAAAAGCTATCGTACTTACATTGGTCTTGATTCCGGGATGGAAACCCTGATGCGCCCGGCTTTGTATAATGCCTATCATCGTATACATAAGATTGGATATTCCGATACTGAGAAAATGCTTACTGTAGATTTTACCGGTCGTATTTGTGAGAACACTGACAGACTTGCTACTGAAAGACAATTCCCTAAGACTAAAGAAGGTGATTTGGTTGCTATTATGGATACCGGGGCATATGGTTTTTCCATGTCACATAATTTTAACACGCGCCCCCGCTCTTCTGAAATTATCCTGAATAATGGAACTTCCAAGTTGATTAGAAAACGGGAGTCCATCAAAGATATTTTTCGAAATTGTATTACATAATGATTATCATGACAGGTTCATAACCCAACATAGAAATATTGTTCATTTTAACACTTATTGTATTCGTTTCCAATTTTGCGGTGGGTCAACCTAATATCAGTATCCACCAACTACAGCAGGAACAGCACAGAAATAAAGATAATCTACCTGTCGAAAAAGTGTCTGTGCTTACCGGGTTAGATGTTCTGCTTAGTCAACAAGTAGATATGATTCAGGACAAATCCATTGCCTTGGTCACCAACCATACTGGTACAGATAAAAACGGAATCCCCAACTATGTCCGGTTAATGGCAATTGAGAGTGTCAATCTCAAAGTGATATTTTCTCCTGAACATGGCTTATTTGGTGAAGCTGCAGCCGGAGAAAAAGTGACATACTCTAAAAAAAGGATAGACCTTCCCATGGTGATCAGCCTTTATGGGAAGGAAAAAAAACCAACCAAATCAATGCTGGAGGGCATCGACTTAATTTTGTACGACATACAAGATATTGGTGCTCGTTTCTACACATATATTTCTACCTTGGGACTGGTGATGGAAACTGCCGGTGAGCTGAGCATCCCGATTATTGTACTGGATCGCCCAAACCCAATTCGAGGTGATCGTATTGAGGGACCAATCCTTAATATGGATTTCAAGTCATTTGTAGGTTATTATCCAATTCCCATCCAATATGGATTAACCATCGCTGAATTGGCGAAGATGATTATCAGAGAAAAATGGATTCCAAATACTCCAAGTCTCCAGGTCATAAAAATGCAGGGATGGTCAAGAAACCTGTGGTTTGATGAAACTAATCTCTCTTGGGTCAAACCGTCACCAAATATTCCTGACCTTGAAACTGCTATAGTTTATCCGGGGATTTGCCTGGTGGAAGGAACAAATATAAGTGAGGGTCGCGGCACTCCACATCCCTTCAAAAGAATCGGGGCTCCATGGATCGATGGAGAAAAATTGTCACAAACGTTAAACGGGGTCAACCTTCCAGGGGTCACATTTAAACCTGTGACGTTTAAACCTGTGGAAATCTCTAATATGGCAATCAAACCAAAATACATGGGGAAAAAATGTTCTGGAGTTGAAATTATTATGATTGACCGAAATGCTTATAAGAGTGTTTCAGTCGGCATACATCTTATATCCGTAATACAGAATCTATATCCAGATTCACTACAGTTTTTGACTTCCATTGATAGACTTTGGGGGTCCAATCGTTTTGCCGCCTATGTCAAATCAGGGAAACCTGCCGATATGATTATAACGTCAACCGAAGGTCAATTAGAACATTATTTGGAAATAATCAGACGATATAAGATCTATTGAATGAAGTAGGATTAAAGAATAATTCCTATCGACATTCGTTTGACATTTTTCAATCGGCCAAAGTCAACATAGGAATAATCAATTCTTAAGATGGTCTGGGTCCCCCCGAGACGGTAATGAAATCCTCCGCCAAGTGCTAATCCTCCTTCTGCATTTTCTCTAAGGAGGTTCCCATGCCCGCCGCGTATGAAGAAGGTTTCTTTCACTGCAAGTTCAAGACCTGCGTTCAGAGCTTCAGTGTTATCATTTGGGTGAAGGGCGTCAACCCCAAAACTTAGACGGAGTGATTCTGTTTTAATTAGTTCCCCAGAGAGACCGACTCGAAATATCAGTGGAAGCGGGAAGGAATCGGTTTCATAAAGTGCGTTAACAAACTCAACATTTCCCTGATTATTAGGATCCGGGTCTACACTCAGTTTCTGATCTCTTCCTGTCATATGTAATTCACCACCGTAGTTTGCCAGACTCGCCCCAAGGCGAATGTCTTTGAACGGAGTAACGAATAATGCTCCCAAGTCCAGTGCAAATGTATTGGCATGGGAGTGCCAGATCGTTTGCTGTATATATTTGATATTTCCCCCAATACTGAATTTGTCCGTTAGTTTCCTTGCAAAGGACAGGTTAACTGCCAAATCCTGAGCACCCCAATACTCACCCGTTCCTTCCGGTTTAGTAACAGTACGAACCTTATCATCTGGTACGGTTAGACTCGTAACACTTAGTCCAAGAACCCCAACACGCCGTAGTGGAAGAGCAAACCCAAGATAGTGAAAACCAACTCCAGCCAGCCAGTCATTATTGACAAATACGGTTTCTAATCTATGTACATTTGCTAAGCCAGCCGCATTCCAAAAAATGGAGCTGACTTCGCCCTCCATGGCAGTAAAGGCATTTCCCATTGCTGTGGCACGGGCATCAACACCAATTTTCAGAAATTGTGCAGCGGTGGTCCCTGATTTTGTCATTGTTTGTGTGTTATCCATTTGTCCGTAAACCATAGTATGATTCATGAGTAAAACCATTGTAATGATAGCGATAAAAAATCCTTTATTTTTGTGAAATATTTTCATTATTCTATTTTGGGATATTCTATTATTTGATCACCGCAAAACGACCGATTTTTTCTCCTAACTCTCCTGCATCGACGTGAAAGAGATAAACCCCATAGGCAATGGGAAAATTATCATTTGTTGTGAGGTCCCAATACTCTTTCCCATCATCAATTGTCGATTGGTGGGTCAGCGTATTCACCAGTTCACCTGACATAGTATAAATCCGAATGGTGCATTCGGTTGGTAAATGATTAAAATATACACGCCGTGGTCCCCTATCTCGAGGATTCTGTCTGTCTAACTGTTCCAGAACATTTGTCATAACATAGGGATTAGGAACAACAGATATTCTATCCAATTCATTTATTCCCAGTTCTTCATCTATTCGGGATGCCTTTGTAACAAATGTAAATACATCCTCAATATAGAATGGGCGTGTTGTTACAATATAATAAATATCACCATCCCCTGGGGGAACTGCTGTTCCCTCGGAAGGCATCAGGAATTTTATCATCCAAGTTGGCGACCCAAATCCATCTCCTTCAAACAGCACGATCTCATCGTGAGTGTCCCACATATCATTGCTATCATTGGGCGGTTTTTTGATAATTGCGAACCTTTGCTTTTCGGGGATCATTCCCATTGTGGTTTTATAAATTTCGAATGGAGTTAAAATACCTCCAAAAGATCCTGTGTCAACAATTGATGATGAAAACCGAACTTCATAGTCTGCTGGATAAGCGTTCCCTCCCTGTGAATAAACTCCAACCACCCCGGAATAATTGGTGGGACTGAAGGTATTCCATTCTGTTTTCGTATTATTTATTTCCAGAGGCTGATTCTTTACATATATTTTCATCCCGTCGAAAACCGGGTTTGATTCTTCATTATCCAGCAGTTCACTGTCTTTAATGGGGGAATAAGTATAGATTGCGTGATATGGCACATCATCCTCCAAACTTCCTCCAGATGTATCAGGGATTGCACGTACACGACCATACTCCATATCCAGTTCATAGTCTACACTGTCAGCATAAACCATAGAACCATCCATACTTGTAAGTAGAAATGATTCTTCAACAATATTTCCGTGGGACAATCCAATGAATTTATCAATATTCGCAATCAGAATATCCTCAACGGGTTTTGTATCTTCAACTGAATAACGTGTTGGTGATTCCTTGAACGTGACACGGAATGTGTCACTGTTTTCAAATTGCATCGGGTCAATGATTTCAATATTGACCTCGCCCGTTGCTATGCCCTCTTCATGAAATATTCCTGCACTGGTTAGACTACCAGCCGAAAATCCTGCTGCTGGTGCTCTGGGTATAATTTGAGCTGTATTGACATCCATGAATATCTCATTTGATTCCGGATTTAATGTTATCTGTTTTGAACATTCTGCAGGTGCAATTTGCAAACTATCATCTCCATGATCGTAGGAGGCTACTGCATAATAATACACTTGTCCATTAATAACGTTATTAGAGTCAACGAGGGAATGTCGAATCCCGGTATTGTTGCCCAAATTATATGGTATGCCGTGCCCTGTGTATGGGATATTGCTCAGTCCACTGTAATCGTTTATCAAATCAAACTTAGCCGGTGCCCCGCCTGCCATTTCAAGTGGAGTAAACAGAAAGTGAGAGCCATATGCATCAGTAATGGTTTGTTGATCTAAAAATTGAGGGTCTGTACTGCGATAAATTACATATCCTTCAAAATCATTTTTCTCTGAGATTGGGTCAATAGAATATTCCGCAATATCGTTCCAATAGAGTGTCACTTTTTCATCTCCAGGGGCGGCGGTCACATGGGGTTTTTCCGGGGGTTTTGCAAATTGATAATTTCGCTCATAAATACTTTGAGCTGTTACTGCGTTCAGTGTTAGATCTTCATAGTTTTGTCCAACCAGCAGTGCGATCGAGAATCGCCGGGCCTCTCCTGCGGGCAGATCGATTGGCCCTGAGCTATAGATAAAAATATAATCACCTGCTGTGTTTGCATTGGCAGAATCAAAGATTCCAGGGGTCAGAAAATTTTCAAATACATATTGATCATTTGAAATGGTGTTATTTCCACCGAACACAGGAGATGAGAATCCTGTCAGTCCTACCATATCTGCTTCATCTAGATCTGTCCATTCATAGTTTGGTTCACCCGGTTGCCGGATATCAAATAAATCCCCCGCAGTCGGGAGCCCATCACCCTCCCCATAGTCTCCCGTATTCGGTAAACCGTCCACACCTACGTCATGTTTTTCCGGATCCCAGTCGCCATCATTATCAATTTCATCACTCCTGCTCTCATCAACCATTCCATCGTTGTCATTATCAATTTCGTCATAGGGATTCCCTGGGCTTTCAAGAAATTTATATCCAAAATAACCTGGTTGGCGGCCAGAAACGTCACTATTACCGTCTTCATCCCAGCAATAAACCATATTAATATCCTGATCAAAAAATGACAAATCATCCTGCCAGTTTGATGGCCCGCCAATATGTGGATCTCCCCACATACCAAACATTACTTCATTCAAGTCTTTTTGACTTTTATTTGTGACCTTATAAATGAGAAAAATAATATCTTCTGCCAGTGGGTTGGCCCATTGGTAATAACGACATTCTATCTCAATCCCCAATCCTTTATGTGTGGAATCTTCTGGAAAAGGATAGTATTCGAATTCTTTATTTGTACGATCATCCACAACAAAAAATGATTCCATATCTGAGTTGGAGGCTCCCTGACGCAAAGCCCCAGGCCACTTAAATTCCTTAAGCAATTCATTGTACCATCCTTCAGGCCAACTGTCTGGTTTTCCGTCTCCATCCCGGTCCAAGTCATTCGATGTAGGAATGTAGTTGCTCACCGGATCTGCATACGGAACACCTTCCATATTATAGGCAAGAGGTTGCCATCCCCAGATTTCTTTACCATCAGGTGATACTTCCCCTCCCAGAGAGACTATACCATCACTGATGACTTTTGCCACCCAGACAGTGTCACCATCATCGTTGATAACCGGGTTCCCAAATTCATCGGTCTTTGTGTAAGCATCCAGATGGCTGTTAGGAGCTACTTCAACTTCAGCACAAATAAATGGTCCAAACTCATACCCATATCCTAACCCTTCCCATACAATATCGGTCACTCTATTTCCAGGGCTGGAAATACTTCCATAATTCCATATTTCCGATGTGATTTTATTCCCGTTAAGAATGGCCTTCTGTCTCCTTAGAAGTTGTTGATCATCGTCCTCATCCATTTGTTTTTGGAGAATACCTTCACGCCATCTGTAAAACTCCTGATGTTGAGGTTCTGTCCAATCTTTTTCCGGAACAAGTTTTTCTGATAGTTGATTATCATGTGTTTCTTTAAACGGCCACAGGCCATAAAGCGGATTGGTTAGAAACAATAACATACCAACAACGGATAGTGCGGTTATTGTATATCTATAGTTTGTTGTGCTACAATTATTCATTCAATTTCTCGGTAACATTAAAAGTCAACTGAAAAACCACCCTGAACAGACCTCGGTGAACTGTAATAGTACGGCCTAATTTGATACTCTTCCCATGTATGTACCCCTGGTTCACCATAATGATCTTTGAAAGCTTCCGTTTCCTGAGATGATCTGTTCACAAATGTGTAACCTGCCCGTCCAGTATCATCAAATACATACCTCTCACTTCTGGTATCGAATAAATTATATATTTTCATAAACAAGACCACATTTATTTTGCCAAGATTCAAGTTCTTATGAACTCTTACATTCACATTGTTCTGCCATGGCTTTCGTGCGCTGTTCGGGTTTGGTATATAATTTGCGAACGGAATATTTGGTGTGTGTGGCCATCCATGAGCCAGTTTGCCAATGAAACTGATACCCCATTGTCCCGGCTCACTGATAGTCAAAGTAGCACTCATCACATGGCGCTGATCCCAGTTAAGCGGTACTATCTTTTTCTCCTCTTCTTTACCTGTCAAAGCATTAAAGTAAAAGGATCCGGATGTAACACTGTTCCCTTCAGTTACCTGATAAGAGTAATCCAGGAAAACAGAAGTTCTTGAAATGTGATCATAACGTTTTGTAAGACTAAGGGTAAATCCTTTCACATTCCCATAATCTTTGTTCAAATAAATTGAGTAAGATGCAGGACCATAGGTTGGTGATAAATAATCTATAGATTGGAGAGCTAACAGGTCACGAATGTCCTTGTAGTAAGCACTCACATCAATCGCCAGTATCCTTGTGAACTGCTGTTGTAGACCAAATTCATAGAGTACCGTTTTTTCCGGTTTTAGGTTTGCGTTCCCAACAGTGGGTGAGATATTGGCTCCGAAAATACTTGCCTTATAGAGCCGTCGCAATGTTGGAACCTGATAAAAATGTCCATAACTAAAATGGAGAATTCCCTCATCAGTTATGGGAAACGAGACCCCCAGTCTTGGCGACACCATTGATTTTTTACTGGCCTGTTTTCTTTCTCCTTCAGGATTCAGAAGATCTGAAATATAATCATCATCAGGATCAAAGAAATCATATCGAACACCCACATTAACAATCATATCCGGGTACTCAATTTTATCCTGAATATAAGAGGAAGCGAACAGTGCCTGTTTATTATAGTAGTTGTGACTTGGGGATTCGTTTGCCGGAGGTACGGTTGGCTGGGGATATTCATAACCATCATACAGTACAGTAAAATTGTCTTCCTCAAGATTATCTATTCGAGCACTGGCTCCTATTTTTACCTCGTGTTTACTGGTGATCTGACTTGTGAGATCAATCTTCCCACCTTTCGAGTTAGATTCCCTTGAGTAATGACCCATCTGGGTCCCCCCAAATACAAAGGTCGTCGATGGTGGAGACCCCAGGATCCAATTTGTAGATACATATCGTTCATCATAAGGATCTTCGTACAAATATTGTTTGAAGTCTGTGGTTGCATAGAAGATATTTGCTTCATAATAGGACCGGGCAAATGCCTGGGTTAATCTCAGTGAATAATTATAGTTTTTGGTATAATGATTATATGTACCGTCCGGATTATATTTATAAGCATGTGTGTATGATTTCCAATCCCTGCCATCATGGAGCAATTGCGCAGACAGTTTTACTTTTGGTGAGAATCGGTATGTCAGTTTGGACAGCATATTCAGACGTTTTGATGGATTCATGGGCACGTACTTATTATTGCCACCAAGCTCTATCACCCAATAATCTGAGACTCGAAAATCCGCAAAATCATCTGGATTATGTTCTCTCTGTCCATACAAATATCCTTTATTGTTACTGTATTTACCGCTTATATTAAATGTAAATTTATTTCCCCTTGAGAGCAAGGGTACCGGACCATTCAGGGACCCTTCTAAAATTTTATTTGACAAATAATTCACATCATCAATATTCATGAATATATCTGTGGCACCAGAAAAATAATCCCCGGAATAAGTAGATAAACTTCCATGGTATTTTGAGCCACCTTCCTTGATCTGGAGATTCACAATTCCGCTCATGGCATTACCATATTCTGCGTTAAACGCACCGCTGACAACTTTCATTTCTTCCAAGGCTTTATTGGAAATGTTTACCGCAAGGCTGTTTGTGAAAAACGGGTTAGCTACGGATACGCCATCTATATAGTATCCCACTTCATTTGATCGTCCACCACGAATATGCAGTTCACCACCCGCACCCTGATTTACCCCGGCCTGTGTTGCTAGTATGCCTAAAAATGATTCCACCGGCATGTCTTTAATATCCTCAGCGGTGCGGATTTTCTGAGAGGCGGTTAAGTCTTTTTGAACCAGTGGTCGTTCTGCCACCACTGTCACTACATCTCCTTTAATAACTTCTTGTTTCAAAATAAAATCCTGACGAGTGGTCATATCAGTGTTTACATTCAGGGACTGCACAAGGTGTGTAGCATACCCTATATACGTAGCCCGGAGAGTGTAAATGCCCGGAGAAACATTCAGAATTACGTATTCTCCGTTCAAGTCAGTTGCTGCACCCAAGGATACTTCTTCAACAAAAATATTTACACCGGGAAGAGGCTCACCCGTTTCAATGCTGGTTATACGACCAGTAATCTTTCCACCTGAAGCAATAAGGTAAGAAATAGAGAACAGAGCCACGAGTAGTTGACGCTTTTGGGTCATTAATATAATCTTTTTGCTTTTTCTACAATAATGAGTTGCGAGTTTACCGCTAATAGTATAAAGGAAAAAAATAAATATAAATACCCAAAAGAAATATTCTTAATTTCCTTCCCCAATAAATTAGTATGTACAACTTAACCAAGGAGAATATATGAAAAAAACAGTTATTAAATTATTAACCCTTTCCCTTATGGTTTCATTTGTTTTTGCTGAGGGAGGTTTCGTTCAAACTGGTGTAGCTCCAAGTTACATAGCCGGAACAGATACGCTTTTTGGCGGAGTTCCATATGATGTTGGACGAGGAGTTTTGTCTGGAACAGACTTAGATCAGGATGGTAATAAGGAAGTATGGGTTACCAGTTATGCGAATGGCGGACAAGTTTATTGCTTCGAACAAGCTGGAACAGATACATTAGCCTTTGTCTGGGCATCAGCAGTAATTACAGCCGACTATAGCACCCCAAGAGATGTACACTCTGGAGACCTTGACGGTGACGGCAATGGTGAAATTATCTTTCATGTGGGTAGATATCCGGGAGATACAAATCCTGATGCAGGGCTTCATGTTT
>PVBE011074016.1_pt1 | contig 11753 bp, 6 predicted proteins | sample 1631181 | NCBI WGS metagenome assembly PVBE01 (sample SAMN08397723, study PRJNA350692) | Marine metagenome, whole genome shotgun sequencing project. | isolation source: water | place: Pacific Ocean | collected 2012-04 | reverse complement strand
GTCCATCGACTGGGCGTTCACGACCGGCATCACATCTGCCTGCCCCACCGACGGCTCGCCCGATTCGACCTGCCCTGAGCTGTCAGTGACCCGAGACGAGATGGCCCAGTTCATGTGGCGATCCAAAGGCCAGCCGACACCGGCGGTGACTGCTGACTTTGATGATGTGGCCACTAGCTCTACCTACGGGTCGGCTGTCGACTGGCTTGCCGAGGAGGCCATCACCCTCGGCTGCACCGCCACCAGCTACTGCCCCGACGGCACGGTGACCCGTGCCGAGATGGCGGCCTTCCTGTGGCGCCTCGAGGGCTCCCCGGAGGGCTCAGCCCCAGCGGGCTTCGGCGACGTGCCGGACGGTGCATTCTATGACGACGCGGCCGACTGGCTGCTGGCGGCAAGGGTCACCACCGGTTGCACGACATCGTCGTACTGCCCGCAGGACTTGGTGACCCGGGCCGAGATGTTCACGTTCCTGAAACGGCTCGACACCCCGTCCTGACAGCCGAATCGAGGCTTAGATGTCCACCTGTTCGGAACCGGGCAGCCGAGACTCTCAGCCACCACGTACACGCTCGGCATTCTCCGGATCTCCGAGTTCCTCGTAGGCATGGGCGATAACCGGGATCAAGATCTCCAGTTCGAGTGCCTCGTAGGCTGCCAACCGTTCATACATTCGGTCGGATTCACCAACCGTCGCATAGAACCTGGCCGACTCGTTGAGGCCGTAGGAACCGTACGGTTCGCTTGCAAGCGCCAACTCGTACCAGTAGATGGCCCGTTCGTCATTACCACCGTCCCTGTTGATCCGTGCAGCCATGCGTTCACCCTCAGCGAAACCGGGCCGCAATACCGCGCTCCTCTCCAACTCATGAAGTGCCAACTCGATGTTGCCGACCTGAAGGTACGCACGCCCGAGCGTCCACGCAAAGAGACCGTTCCGAGGTTGGAGTTCGATCGCTCTCAGCAGGTGGGCGTGCGCCTCGGAGTACTCTCCTCGGGCACTCGACTCCTGGCTGTTCCTGTACTCGAGATCCGCCCTTATCGGCGCCGTCACCGGTCCGAGCCCCGCCACGAGGACCGCGATGACCGCACCGCCGGCCAGACCCCGTTGGAGCGATGTCGGCGGGCGGGCGGGCGCCGATGCTGAGCGCCTCCGAGCCCTCACCGATCTCGGCCTTGCCCAGGGAAAGGGAACCGATACCAGACCATCGGCGGCGCCGCGGGTGAGCAGCACACCGGCCAGCACCCACTGGGTATACGCCAACCCGGGCACGTCCACAGAGACCGATGACTGGACCTGGTAACCGAGCCATCCAGCGGCGACCGCGGCGATCATCAACTGCTCGGCGCCGGCACTGCGTCGCAGGGCTCGAACACCGTAGGCGGCGACGACCGCTAAGAGTGCCAGATACGAGAACCCCAGAAAAAGACCTCCTCCACTGAACATGCTCAACGGCACATTGTGGACGTTGTCGGAGAGAAGGATCTCAAATCGCACGGCGTGCTCGACGGGTCTCAGTGGCGAATAGTGGAAGAAGAAGGTCTCCAAACCGGCGCCGACCACCGGCTGGTCCCGGAACATCCTGAGGCCGACGATCCACATCTCACGTCGATGGTCCAGGCCACTGACAACCTCTCTTACGAGGAGGGGCCCGGCGAACAGCAGGGCCACGAATCCGGCCGCCACCACCCCACCGGCCACGACCGCCCGCCGCCTGCTCGTCCAGGAAACCGATCCCGCCTTCTCGGCATCAGATGTCCAACCGGCGGATCGCCTGGCGAACAACAAGGTCCAAGCACCAAGGCCGACAATCAACCCCAGAATCGTCAACGATCCTGAGCCGACCAGGTCCGACACGGGGTCTCTGTTCGCCAAAATCCCAGGAAGGACGAACGGGAGTAGCGCGATCACCGCAACCGTGGGAACCGCGTGGATCAGGGTTTCGAGTCGCCGTCTGCCATGGTGTTGCAATACCAACGTTGCTGGAACGATCAGGGCAGCGAGGGCGGCAATCTGACCCTGAAATGAGATCATGAACGTGATCGCGACCATCGACATTCCAACCCCCGACCCACATCCCATTCGACCCAACAAGTGGAGCGACGGGTTGAACTGACCGCGGACCAGGAGGGGTAGGGTGATGGCGATGAAGGCCGATGCGAAGTTCGGGTTGGCGAGTGTCGAGAAGACGTGACCGCCAAATGACGTCTGCGAGATCCAGTCGAACGGATCCAGGCCGAACGCCTGCACCAGGGCGTACCCGGCGACCACGACATTGGCGACCAGAAATGCCGTCAGCAGAGGTTCGACCGACCGCTTTCTGAAATCGCGGAACACGCCGTGTAACAGCGCCAGACATGCCAGGTAGGTGACTGCTCCGATGCCCCGGCCCGCGGCGCCGGTGAAGGCCACCCACGGCTGGCCGGAAAGTGCACTGCTGGCCAGCAGTGCCGCGACGAACGCCGCCGTCACCCACGTAATCGGCCGGGGACCCCGTTGGAAGAACCCGGCGGCAACGGACCGGTAGAAGCGCAGTGCCACAATCACCATGACCAGAACCACCAGGACCGTGGCCTTGAGGATCTCCTGGCTGAACGCCTCCCGGTACAGGACGACCGGTACTGCGATGATCAAGAGGACGTAGAGGATGTCGACGGCGACCCTTGTGATGTCACGGTCACGCGGACCGGCACGGAAGGTGTCGCTAGACATCGGGCCACCCTAACCGTCGCACCGGCGTGATCCGGATTGGCCTGGCACGGTCAAGACCCCCGAATTGCCCGGCAGAGGGTCGGCGCCACGGCGGACTGAACTCTCCTCGGGGGGTGACCGGCATGCGGGATTCGATCCGGCTCCGGGCAGACTGGTTCGATGCGTTCCCTCGCTGTCACAGCCCTTGCGATCCTGGTGTCCGGCTGTGGCATCACCGGTGGCGGAAGTGGACAAATCGCCTTCACAAGCGAGCGGACCGGCGACTGGCAGGTCTTCGTGATGGGCGCTGACGGCACCGGGACCCGACAACTCACCTACGACGACAACTACCACTGGGGCCCATCCTGGTCGCCGGACGGCCGCCAGATCGCCCTCAGCGGGGACTGGTCCGGGAACCGCGAGATACTCGTGATGGACTCTGACGGGCGCGGGGTCATCCGCCTGATCACCGACAACGCCCGTGTCGACGAGGACCCGTCGTGGTCGCCCGACGGCGAACGACTCGTGTTCTCCGGCGATGTCGGCGGCGACTTCGAGATCTTCGTGGTGAACAGCAACGGTACCGACGCCCGGCAACTCACCGACAACGCTTTCAACGCAATTCACCCCACCTGGTCACCCGACGGAGACCGAATCGCCTTCGCAGGCGACCCAGACGGCGACTTCGAGATCTTCGTGATGGACGCTGACGGAGGCAACCTGGTCCAGGCCACCCACAACGCCTCCATCGACTGGTCCCCCGACTGGTCCCCCGACGGCCAGCATCTCGCGTTCGCAAGCAGACGGGATGGTAACTGGAACATCTACACCGTCAGGCTCGACGGAACCGGTCTGGGCAAGATAACCAAGGACAACTCGAACGACGTTGATCCCGTCTGGTCCCCCGACGGAGACCGGATCGCCTTCTCGAGCGACCGGGAGGGTGGTTACACGATCTTCACCACCGCCGTGGACGGCACAGACGTGGTGGAGACGGGCCAGGCGGGCTACCCGTCCGACTGGACGACAGAGGGCTGATCCGGCGCCCCTGCCCTGACAGGGATCAGGTAGCCGCCAGGGCCCGAACCAGGAAGGCCGCCATCTCACCCCTGGTGACCTCAGCCTGCGGGCAAAACGAGGTCTGGCCACACCCACTGGTCACATCGACCGCCCTTATCGTCTCGATGTCGGCTTCGAAGACGGTCCCGTCGTCGTCGGCGAACGAGTCGCCGGCGGAGGAGTTTGCGGCGGAGAACCCGAACGCCCTGACCAGGAAGGCCGCCATCTCCCCGCGCTTGACGGACTGCTCCGGGCAGAAGGTCGTAGGCGTGCAACCGACGGTGATGCCGTGGAGTCTGATGGTCTCGATCTCGGCCTCGAAGACGGAGTTGTCGTCGTCGGTGAACGGATCCTCCTCGGGTTGGAGCACCAGGTCGAGGGCCCGCACCAGGAAGGCGGCCATCTCACCCCTGGTGACGCTTCGGCTCGGACAGAACATGTCGGCACCGCAGCCGCTGGTGATCCCCAACTCGGCAAGGCCCAGGATCTCGCCTCCGAAGGGATGGTCGGGTGCAACGTCGGTGAACCTGGGGCGCACCTCTATGTCGAAGTAGGGCGACGGCAGGCCGAGCACGTCCCGGACGCTGAATCCGGTGGTGCTCAACCGGGCGGGTCGGCCGCTGATGATGCCGTGGAGGCTGACGGTGGCCACACTCCCCGACTCGTTCCGGTCGGTGACCCGCACGTCGTTCAACCACGAGAAGCCGTAGAACCCGCCGAGGCTCTGTTGGTCGGCCGAAGCGGTCCAGGTGGTGAACGGGTTGGCTGCCGCGCTGGTGTGGGCGGCCGAGTCGTCCACCGGAACGAGGTAAGCCTGCGCCGCGCCACCGGAGGCGTCGTTGCTCTCCGTCCGACCACCGGACGAGGAGGTGAACCTGGCATTGATCACCTTGTTGTCCCATGCCATCACCTGGCCCCCCGTACCACCGACCAGGCCCCGCCAGACCGGATGGGCAGCCTCTGCCGTGTACCCGCCGAAGGCCTGGTCCGGGTCGTCGTCGCGGATGTGGCACGCGCAGAGCGAGAGGCGCACCGTGTCGAACACCTCGGCGGGGCCGTATTTCTGTATCCGGTGGACGACGAGGGACCGCGAGGCGATGGACTGCGCCTGGAGGGCGGCTCCCGGCCAGTTGTCCGGTAACTCCTGTACACCGGCGACGTAGCCGTCGATGCTCATCTCCAGGGCCACGTTGAGGCGACCCGACAACGGGTTGGTGCGCATCCGGATGGTGCCGTGCCGGTAGGTACGACCCTTGATCGGCAGGCTGATCGTGGTCGGCGTGGTCGTCGGCCGGATCGAACCGGAGCACGACCCCGATGGGCTGACCGTGTAGTAGCTGCCGTCCGCGGTTTCCCGGGAAAAGGCGCATAGACCGTTGCCATCGGGTCCGAACCGCCACTTGTCCTCGAGCAGCGGTGAACTCACGCACTGGTCGGTGTCGTCGAAGCAGAGGTCGGCAGAGCCACCCATCACACGGAAGGCTATGTCGTACTGGTTCTGCAGGAGGCCCACCCACAGCGGGGTCTCATCCAACGTGATGAACGATCCGGCAAGCAGGTTGTCGACATTTCGAACGCCGGAACCGGCGTAGTAGTGCTCCAGGATCTCGTAGGTTGAGACGCCGGCGTCGGCCATGGCGCGGGCCCCGTACTGGCTCAACCCGACCCCGTGCCCCCAGCCGCTGCCGGAAAACACCAGATCTGTCGTCGCGGTGTCCGCCTGTACCGGTGTCGTCAATACCAGCGGGAGAACGAGGCAGAACGCCACAAGACACCGCAGCCTACGGTTTCGACCGCAACCAGAGCTCTTGCCGTCTGGCCCGACTCGCCTGGTTGGCGACCCGGAGTCACCCATTGGTATTCGGTCTCATCGACGGCTGGGCCAGATAGGCCAGCCGTTTGGTCTCGAGGCGGGCCCTGGCGATCGAGTCCATGATGGCGCCTGAGACGGCCGATACGAGCGCGAGCACGGCGAGGCCGGTGGCCAGCACCGCGGTAGGCAGCCGCTCGACGAGCCCGGTGCGGGCGAAGTCGGCGACCACCGGAGCACCCAGCACGACCGAGGCCGTCGCGAACATGGCGGAGATACCACCGAAGAGGGCCATCGGCCTATTTACCTTGAGCAGCACGAACATGGCACGCAGGACGTTCATGCCGTCGGCCACGGTCCTCAACTTGCTCTCCGAACCCTCGGGCCGGACCCGGTAGGGCACCTTGACCTCGCCGACGGGCAGTTGCAGTTGTGACGCGTGGACCGACATCTCGGTCTCGACCTCGAAGCCTGAGAACCCGGCGGGAAAGCTCTTTACGAAGCGTCGCGAGAACACCCGGTAGCCGGAGAAGAGGTCCGAGAACCCCGAACCGAACATCCATCGGTAGATGGCGTTGAAGAACCGATTACCCATCGCATGGCCGCGCCGACCGGCGTCCATGGTCACTCCTGCCCGGGCTCCGACGACCATGTCCAGCCCGTCGTCGATGAGCCGGTCGATCAGGCGAGGTGCCATGGAGGCGTCGTAGGTGCTGTCGCCGTCGGCCATCACGTAGACATCGGCATCGACGTCGGCGAACATGCGCCGGACGACCAAGCCCTTTCCGGGAGTGGGTTCGGTTCTCACGACGGCCCCCGCCTCGACAGCCTTTCGAACCGTGGCGTCGGTGGAGGCGTTGTCGTAGACGTAGATCGTGGCTGTGGGCAGGGCAGCCGAGAAACCGGCCACCACGTCGGCGACCGTTCCCTCCTCGTCCCGGCACGGGATGAGTACGGCGATCCTAGGTCCGGAATGGTCGCTGATTGTCTGCCTGCCTAATCGATCTTGGCCGGAATCAAGCCGTGCCCGTGTTGACGGACGGCAGTCTAGAAGGCCTACCTACACGCTGCGAACCCCACTACCACCTCCGGCAACCAGGTGTGCTCAGTAGGAGACGACGGTGATCTTGCTGGCGTTGGTGGCGTGGATGTCATTGTCGTAGGCAGTGGTGGATGAAGCCGTCCATGCCCAGACGTCCCACGTCGTCTCATTCGGGATCGACTCGGTGAACGAGACCACGTTTCCGTCGGTGTCGGTTGACGGATCGGCGGCATCGATGTAGCACCGGGTGAGGGCTACCGAGGTGACGACCACCTGGGCACATGATCCGTCGCTGCTGAAGTCGGAGTGGCCGGTAGTTGTCACGTGCTTGTACTTGAAGGTGTCGACAAGCGCGTTGGTGATGGGGAGGAAGCCGTCGGTCCTGTATGTCACCGACAGGGTCACGAGAAAGTCGGCCTCGGTAAGGTAGGAATCGGCCTGCACTGTGAGGCCCTTCGGCCGCGCGTTGGCATGGTCGAGGGCAGCCGCCATGAACTGTGCCATCGCCGCCCTGGTCATCAGGTCTGACGGTCGGTACTTCGTGGCCGTGGAGTCATCGGTCACGCCCAGGTTCCAGAGGCTGATAACCGCCGTGCGGGTCTCGGTCAGGTTGATCTCGTCGATGTCGGTGAAGTTGAAGTCCGTGTCGATCGACTTGATCTCCTTGGCGCCGGCCATACCGCTTACGTACTCCTGGTTGCCTCCGGGACCCGTCGTCGCCTCCTTGAGGAGACGGGAGATGAACAGGGCCATCTCCTCCCTGGTGACCGTGCCGTCCGGATTGAAGAGGGTTCCAGCGGCGTCGGTTCCGACGGTGATGCCCAGTTGCTTGAGTTGGTTGACGGCGGTCTGGATCTCGGCCGACTTTCCGGCGATGTCGGTGAATCCCTGGTCGGCGCCGTCTCCGAGCGTCACCCCGGCCGGCACCGCCATTCGGGTCAGGAACAGGGCCATCTGCCAGCGGGCCACCGAGTCGCCGGGCGAGTAGGTCGTGGCCGTGGTGCCCTTGGTGATCTCGTAGTACTTGATGCAGGACACCGCTGTCGAGGTGACGCTGGCCACGACGTCGCTGAAGCCGTGGGCGGGTGCGACACCGGTGGGACAGGCCTTGAAGACGGCCAGGTCGTTGGGTGTGTTGTTGGCCACCGGCGTGGCCGACACCGTCGACGAGGCAGCCGACGTACCCGTGGAGTTGGTTCCCTTGACCCTGAAGGTGTAGGTGACGCCGTTTGTGAGACCGGTAACGGTCGTGCTGGTGCTGGTGCTGGTGGACTTCACGAACGTCAGGATCTGGTAGCCGGTGATGAACTCGTGGAGGGAGTACTCCACGATGTAGTCGATCGGCGAGTTCGAAGAAGCGGTCCACGACAGGGTGACCTTCTTGTCTCCGGCCACGGCGGTGAGCCCGGTTGGTGCGGACGGCGTCACTGCCGCTGAAACACCCGGAGTCGAGACGACCAGCATTGCTGCCAGCAACCCGACGGCCAGTAGTCGCCTGAGTGTCATGTCCCTACCTTCTGCTCACTAATCGTCGGTTGCATCCATGGTCCCACGCCTGAGGCCGAACAATGGACCCACACCCGCCACGGACCGGTCGGGTTCGGACCTTACTGTAGGCGAACCTCTACCCCATTTCGTGGTTACCCAGCCCGGAACGCCGGGAACCCCCGGCCGATTCGGCCGGGGGCCCCCAGTTGTCCATATGGTCGGCCTTGGGTCAGGCCAACCTGGTCATTGCCTGTGGTTAGCCGAGGGTGAACACGCTCGCACTGGCTGCGAGGACCTCGTAGTCCACATGGACTGGACCACCCTGGCCGGATGCGCCGGTCCAGTTGTCGGTCGCGTTGCTGTGGGTCAGACCCAGGTAGTACTCCCATGTCGACAACTTGGTGGCGGTACCAGCGCTCACCACACCCGCGGCAGTCGTTGCACCGTAGGTGAACTGGTCGTTGTCGTCGTAGGCGTACTCGACGTAGTGAGTCTGTTGACTACCAGTCGACGCCTCGCCGTGGGCGAGACCCACCACAAGGACGTTGTTGGCGTTATCCCAGTACTCGATCCACGCACCGAGCGCACTGGCATCCACATCGGCGAGTGCTGCGTCAGCCACAGTGTGTGCGGTCCAGTCTGCCACCGTGTTGGTGAGCGTCGTGGTGAACGCCGACGTGTTGGCTGTCGACGTCGAGTTGAGCGTCCGGTAGTACTCGGACGTGACAGCCGTGAGGTTGGCGCCATCGCCGGTGATGGTGTCGACACCCGAGGTGCCCTCGGAGTCGGACCAAGTCACCGCAGCCGTTCCCGCACTCCCGGTGGTCCGGCTCACGGTAGCGAACGACGTGCCAGTCAACCCGAGACCGTCGGTGGTGTTGTCGCAGGCCCCCGACGTAGCCACGATGGTCGAGCCACCGGCATCCGTCAACGAGAACGTCGTCGATGTCGTGGCGAACTGCACCGTCAACACGTCGTCGGCAGCAACCGTTGTACCACCGTCCGCCGGATCGAGGGCACAGGCGTTCAGGCTGGAGACCGTCAGGTCGTCGCCGACCGCCAGGCCGTGCGCCGCAATGGTCGTCCACAACTCCGTGCCGCTCGCACTCACCGGGTTGTCGATGAGCGTGCTGGCCGAACTGAACGCTACTACCTCACCTGCCCACGGATCACCGTACTGGTCGTACGCCGTGAACGTGGCCGTCCTGGTCACACCAGACGTGCTCGCGGTTCCGTAGTACAACGTCTGGGCAAGTGCCCCCGACGCGACTACATCCACTGTGTCCTTAAACACGAAGTCCTTGGTAGCAGCAACAGGCGCGATTGCGGAGTCGCCTGTCTGCGTTGCAACGGCCCAGTCGGCAGCATCCACACCTGTCTGGGTGGCGGCACCGTCGTTGACGCCGTCTGCACAGGTCAGGGTGACGCTGTCTGTCACGGTATCGTCAGCGTTGGTCGACGCCGCCAACTCGGTCGGCGAGGTGATCGTGAACTCTTGCTGACCATCGGCGTCCGTAAAGAGGATCGATGTGGTGTCAACCGTCGTGGTTCCGGACGCGTACACCGCTGCGTTACCGGAGAGGGTGATCACACGTACATGCCTCAAAGTACAAGCGACGAGCTTCTCGGTGGTGTTCGCATCGGAGAGGCCGTTGTTGTACTCGGCCTGGATGGTGATCGTGATGTCCTCGCCGAACGGCACCGTCGAGGAGTTACCCGCGGTCAGCGCCTGTGGGTCGATGGAACTGGTCACCTGGACGTCGGTGGCGTTGTACGCACCTGTGATGGTGATGGCCGCCGTGTCAGCGACACTGGTATGGATGTCGTTGTCGTAACTCGTACCGGCCGCCGCAGTCCACGCAATGTAGTCGTAGGTCTTGCCGTTGGCCTGTGACACCCCGCTCGGCACTGTGTTGCCGTTGGCGTTGGTTGCCTGGTCACCTGCATCGATGTAACACATGGTCACAGACTCGGCCGACGCAGCGCTGGTTCCCGTGGTGTTACACAGCCCCGTGGCCAGATACTGCTCCTGACCGACGGTGGTGCTGTTCTTGTAACTCCACACGTCGATCAACGTGCCTGCCGCATAGCCGAAACTGTCGTCCCGGTATGAGGCCGACAGGGTCGGCGTCTCTCCACCCTGCGCGGCAAGGGCCACATCGGCGGTCTCACCGAGCGCATCCCACGCAGCGGACTGGAGGGTCACACCCTTGGGACGGGCGTTGGTGTGGGCCAGCGCCTCGGTCAGGAAGGTAGCCATGGCCGCACGTGTCATGTCGGCACCGGGGCTGTAGGTCGTGGAATACACGGTCGACGTCGAGGACGGGTCATCAGTGATACCCATGTGCCACAGGTTCGTGATGGCGTTACGACCCTCATAGGTCGTACCCGTACCGATATCGGTGTAGTTCGTGGTAGTCGAAGCACTACCAACGTTGGTACCCATCAGGCCGTCATCGTCGGCGATGAGGTCGTTTGCGCCACCTGGGCCGAGTTCCGCCGTGGCAAGGAACCGGTTGATGAACAGAGCCATCTCCTCACGGTTCACGTTGTCATCAGGCGAGAACGTGGTCGCAGTGGTACCGATGGTGATGCCGAGGTCCTTGATCTGGTAGATCGCGGTGATGATCTCAGCGGACTTGCCGGAGACGTCGGTGAAGGTGCCGTCATCGGTACCCGCACCCAGGGTCACACCAGCCGGAACAGCAGCCCTTGTAAGGAACAGGGCCATCTGCCAACGGGTCACCGACTCGGTCGGCGAATACGTCGTGGCGGTGGTACCGGTGGTGATGCCGTAGTAGGCAACACAGTCGACGTCGGTCGACGTGGTGTCGGTGAACCCGGCAGCAGGAATGCTGGCCGAGGCAGGACACGCGCTGAACTGCGCATTCGCCAACGGCACCTTGACCGCCGCGAACGCCGGCGAAGCCGGCACAAGGGCAAGTGTCGTCGCCGCCAGCATCACTACTGACAGCTGCGCCACACGCCGCTTCAAATGGGAAAGCATGTTTCCTCCATAGTTGTTGATAGATACCCGAGCTGCCCGCCCCCTCAAGAGAAGACAGCCCACTCGCTGCCGTTCAGACTAGGGAACCGCTATCCGGCAGGTGTCGATCCCCTGCAAAGCCGATGTAAAGCAACCGTAAAACGTGGCCTCGAAGGTCGAAAACCCCGGGAAACGGGGCGATCCAACACCCATCTCACGCTATCCGTGGCTGCAGGCCACGACGTCTGCAGCCTCACAGCGGACCCATGAGGTCTCATCACCACCGCTGGGCAGGAACTGCACCTCGACCACGATCGGGCCGCTGCGCACCAGCACCGCCTTGTCGAACCCCTCAGCCTGTAGAGCCGAGAAGAAGGCAACCGAGTTCCCCTGCACGATTACCGTGACCGAACCCCCACGGGCCGTGACGACCCTGAACTCCTTTACCACGATCGAGTACTCCGCCGTCCCTGTGCGGTCTGACTCGTCGACGGCACCGACCGTGAACACGTAGCGGCCCGATCCGGTGGGCGTTCCCTCCAGGAAGCCGTCGCCGCTAAGGGAGAGGCCGGCCGGGAGCACGCCCGACTCGACATCCCAGGTGAAGGGTGCCGAGCCGTCCATCACCAGTCGGGCCCGGTAGGCGGACCCGGTGCGCCCGTCGGCCAGCACCGAG
>PVBE011460389.1_pt1 | contig 11754 bp, 9 predicted proteins | sample 1631181 | NCBI WGS metagenome assembly PVBE01 (sample SAMN08397723, study PRJNA350692) | Marine metagenome, whole genome shotgun sequencing project. | isolation source: water | place: Pacific Ocean | collected 2012-04 | reverse complement strand
CTTATAGTTTCATTGCTACTCACAGGTCTGTATTTATCTCCTTGACACATTCGAGTATTTTGGTATTTTAGGCTTGTGTATAAATTGGTGGTTACAAATGAGTTTTCGATCCGAAACGTAACACAAATTCGACCCTGACGGTCGATTGGAAACTCTTATGCATTGTCGTTGCGGCACAAAATATATGGTTCTTCTGAGTGTGCTGGTGTACACGCTAATAGCTGCTGGCACCGTACTGGAACACTGTCACACCGACGAGAATATGCCCGGCCACGAAGACCATTGCCAGGGCTGCCATGTCACATACTTTAAGGCCGCGCCTGCGAAGGGCCGGCAAGTCGTCAGGGACTATTTTGTCGCCGTCGATCAGATACTGCCGTCAACGCCTACTGTTTTCTCTTTAACGTCCGACTCCATCCTCCACAATCGGGCGCCTCCTGCCGATCTAACCTGATCAGGGCCACGACCTTATACAGCAATCAAATAAGCGGTACCTATGCCGCTCTCTTGATCAACTATTTTCTCTGTTACCGGTATAATCCGAACATCAAAAGACTGGATAGAATTCTTTCTGACTGTGCTGCATCGTCTTAAATAACCTTTTGTCCGGGATGATGATATTGGAAGCAGATCCCTCGTTTGAATGTTAGATCGACTCGAATACAGGAGCCTAAAATGAACCCTATACATTCCCTATCATGGTTATTCGTCACGATCATTGCAGCATTCCTCGGTTTTGCCTGTAGCGACAGCAATCCTACCGGACCCAGTGGACCGGGTGAAGAAGAGCTGATTACCACACTGAAAGTTACGCTGACCGAAATCGGCACCAGTACGGCCATAACCGTTCAGTTCCAGGATCTGGACGGCGCCGGCGGCGCGGATGGAACGGTCGATACCCTTACGATGAAGAACGGCAGTACATACAGTGGTGTGGTTCAGATCCTGAACGAAGCTGAGACGCCTGCGGAAGATATTACCACCGAAGTCAAGGAAGAAGCTGAAGAGCACATGTTCTGGTTTACTACGAGTGGTGGCTTTTCATCGGCGACGGTCACCCGCACCGATAAAGAGTCCGACTATGTTACAGCCCAGACCGGGACGGATCACGAAGTAGGCGTAACGTTCCAGCTGGTGGTGACCCCAGGTGTAACCGCCGGAATGTTTACCGTAGCGCTGGATCATTACGACGATGTGGCCAAGGACGGCAGCAGTCGAAGTAACGAAACGGATATTGAAGTGGCCTTCCCGGTGAACGTTACGCCGTAGACAAGGATATAGGTGGAAGGATATTGGTGGAAGGATAACAGGATGAAAACTAAAGGAATGTATACCCTCCTCTGCTTGTCTGTGGTGTTGTTTTATGCCCCGACCGCATCAGCGGCTACCCTTGCCGGTAAGGTGCTGGATGAACGGGGGCAGCCCATGCTCAGCGTGAACGTGCAGATCCCGTCCCTGCAGGTCGGACTGCGTACTGATACGAAGGGAGAATTCCGGTTCGAGAATGTGCCGAACGGGACGTATGAGGTGCGGTTCACGTTTATCGGATATCAGCTGATTGTTCGAAATATTACGGTAACGACCGGTATGGCGGCTCTGGAAATCCACATGGAAGTGCAGTCGTTGGAAATGGATGTGGTGACGGTCACCGGTGAGAAAAAGCTACTCGCAGCCAGCCAGTCGGTGGTGGTCTTGGAGGCGCAGGAGCTGGACAAAAATCGTGGACAGACGCTCGGGGAAACGCTGGAATCGGTGCCCGGCGTCACGACGCTGTCCACCGGACCGGCCGTGGCCAAGCCGGTGGTGCGCGGGCTGCACAGCCAGCGGGTGCTGATCCTCAATGCGGGTGTGGCGCATGAAGGCCAGCAGTGGGGCGGCGATCATGCGCCTGAGATCGATCCGTTCGCGCCGGCCCGCATCGAAGTGCTGAAAGGCGCAGCGAGCGTGCAGTATGGCGCCGGCGCCATCGGCGGGGTAATTCGGATTCTGCCGAAGGTCCTGCGCAGAAATCCGGGTTTCAACGGTAACCTGACGATGAACGGCTTCTCCAACAACCGGCAGGGCGCTTCCTCGCTAATGCTGGAAGGCGGTCTGAACCGCATACGCGGCCTAGCCTGGCGGGTGCAGGGAAGCGTTCGACGCGCGGGCACCGCCAAAACGCCGTCCCATTATCTCGAAAACACCGCGTTCGATGAGCGGAACTGGTCGTTCGCTCTAGGGATCAACCGGGAAAAGGTCGGGATCGAAGCGTACTACAGTCACTTCGGAACCGATCTGGGCATCTATGCCGAATCACACATCGGTAATACCTACAATTTACTGGCGGCCATCGTGCGCGGGCAGCCTACAAACGTAGGCAGTTTTACGTACGACATCACATCGCCGAAGCAGGTCATCCGACACGACCTGTTCTCGCTTCGGTACCGGTACCGGAGCGATGGAATCGGAACACTGGAGACGACCTACGCACAGCAGTACAACCGGCGTAAGGAGTTCGACGCGCACGACCCGATCAAACCAGGGTTCGATCTCGGTCTTCTCTCACAGAGCGCTGAAATCGTCTTCAAGCATTTACCGACCACGCACCTGATCGGTAAATTGGGGTTCAGCCTGCAGCGTCAGGAGAACAATCGGTTCAGCAGCGGGTTTCTGATCCCCGATTTCCTGGCGTATACCACCGGCGTCTTCGCCTATGAGCAGTGGACGGGCGATCGGTGGTTCTTCGAAGGCGGCGTCCGGTACGACTACCGACGGCAGGACATCGTATCCAATGCGCGCCATAATGTGCCCGGCGGCGTGCAGACATTTAATAACCTATCCGGCGCATTGGGCGCCACGTATCAAGCCACTTCCAATTTCTCCGTGTTCGTCAACGTTGGCCAGGCCTGGCGGCCGCCTAGCGTGAACGAACTGTTCAGCGGCGGCGTACACCACGGTGCCGCCCAGATCGAGCAGGGGGATCCGAATCTCCGGAGCGAGACCAGCATCAATACGGACCTGACACTGCGGTATCGGAACGATCGGGTACACGCGGAATTCAGCGGATACTATACCTTCTTTAATAACTTCATCAACCTGTTTCCCGAAAAACGGGTGGCGCTGACGATCCGCGGCGCGTTTCCGGTGTTCAGTTATGTGCAAGGTAATGCTCGATTTTCAGGGTTCGACAGTCATGTGGAGTTTGATGTGAACGAATATCTCGCCGTACACGGCTCCGCCTCGATCGTGAGGGGACAGAATCTTGAAACGGACGAGCCGCTCTTTCTGATCACCCCGCCCCGTTTCGCGTTGGGCGCCGAAATCGGATTCCCTGAAGTCGGTCGCATTGTCGACCATAGCCTGGATTTCGATCTCAGCATCGTGCGGAAGCAGAACCGGTTTCCTCAGGGGGCTGATTTTGTGGATCCGCCGGGCGGGTATCAACTGGTGGATCTGTATTACGGCGTGGTGATACCGATCGGCTCAAACTCGATCCGGACACAGATCGGCGCGCATAATCTCTTTAATACGAAATACCGGGATTATCTGAGCCGGTATCGCTATTTTATCGATGATCTGGGCCGGAATATAACGCTGAGAATTTCGATCCCGTTCGGTCGGCCGGAGTGAGCCAAAAGGAAGGGTATTCTGCCGTATCGATATTTACAGAGCGCTGGCTACTGGATTGCTTCCTCTCTTGTGGAGAAGGCGCTGATGTGGTGGTGGCGAAACGCCAGAAGAAGCGGCAGGGCATGCTTTGGAACCGGGAAGGTGCCGATGAACTCATACGAATGACCTCTTGATCATAAGACTTGATAAATTACCGGACCGTATCGAGAGGGTTGATCCCGGAGGGATCAACTCTGGCGCCCCCGTCCGCACGATAGAGCCATGCCACAAACCGTTTATCGGTCCTTGGGGGCGCCTTACGGGGTCTTCCCGTGCCGAACGGTCAGGATTCGGTATACGACTCAAGAACGACCATTGGCGGTTGTCTGCCCACTGTAGTCTTCTGGCTGTCTGAGTGACAACCAACACTTACAACGTTACTTCAGCAGTCTCATCCTCTTCGTGTCCGTATACCCGCTGCCACTGACAATCCGGTACAGACACAACCCACTGACTATTACAAACTTCCTGATAGATATAACATTCATATGCGAAATGTTAGGATTTTAGGATAATACAATGTGTAAATTATTTTAAATAATATGTTTATTCAGTTTAAATTTCTATTTCTTCTTTGGGTTTCTCATATTGCAGATACCATCCATCACTTCAATAATGTCCTTTGCCTGACATGGCTGTAGGCTGTACTATTTGCTAACCGGTACGTACACACAACGGGTGCCACGCCCTGGCCACGGCTGTTACGCCCATCCCATACCGTCTCGTACCGGCCCGGCTGGTGCATCGTGTCGACCAGCCGCACCACTTCCTGACCGAGCAGGTTGTAGACGGTCAGCTGGATGTGCGTGCTCTACGGCACTTCGCAGCTGATTGTCGTGGACGGGTTGAACTGGTTGGGGGAAGCCGCATGCAGAGTAAACGAGGGCGGCGTGGCGGTCTCCTTGCCTGAGAAGACCGGCTGTATGACTGTACCAAACTGTACGGGGATGATCTGTGCTAAGGCGCTGGAGGCGATCAGATCGGTGATGGTGAGGCTTGCCTTGTCGGCATCGGTGAGAAACTCCGGGGTCAGTACCGCCCGGCGGGCGGACAGGGTCTGCCCGCCCAGGTTCATGACGACAAGTAGCAGCGTGCCTTCCTCGATGCGGCTGTCGAGCATCAGCCCCTCGGCTTCATTTGCAAGCACCGGCGTACCCACGCTCATCAGCGACGGATCATAGGTTAACGTCGCCTGCAGATCTGCCACCCCATGACCATATAGGACCACCGGAATGGCGGCAGGGGTGCCGATATCGGTGAAGTTTCCTTGCGCCCAGGTAGTTGAGAACATCACCAAGAGGCTCAACATTGTCAGTGCAGCGACCCTGTAGTATCTACTCCTTTGGATATGCACGAGACGCCCTCCTTTGGAAGTTCTTGATATAAAGGGTCTGATCCCTCTCATTCTATTTTTTCTAATCTGTATTCTCTACTTAAATCTAAAGTTTTATCTTCTTCCACCGCCCACGTCGGAATAACACATAGGAGATAGCCATTCTCACGCCCCAATCAATCACTGTACCCCACCAGACGCCGGCCAGGCCCCAGCCTAATTCAATGGTCAACAGGTACAGCATGCCAACCCGTAAAAAGATGGCGCCGAAGAAGCCGATCAGCATCGGACTGAAGGTGTCGCCTGCCCCGCGCATAGCGCCCGTATAGATCATCATCAGGGCGGACGAAGGTAATTCAAGCGCAGCAATACGAATACACAATACCGCCAGGACATATACATCCGGCGCGGGACTGTATATACTGACCAGTGCCCCAGGTACAATCAAAAAGACAGCAGACAGCGCACTCATGGAGATCAGGCCGATTTGTGCGGATTTTTTAACGGCCAGCTCTGCGATGTCCGGTTTCTCCGCGCCCAGACTTTGTCCTACGATAGCGGACACGGCCATAGATAGACCGAAAACGGGCATAAAGGAAATCATTTCCACCCGAATGGCCATGAAATGCGCGGCCATGGCTGTGGTGCCCAGGCTGGTCACAATCCCGATAAAAGCGAAATACGCGCCCTGGGTTACCATTTGCTCCCCGATATTGGGCAAGGCCACCCGGATGATCGTTTTCATGTAGTCTGAATTGAAGGTCCACAAGTCGCGGCCCCGGATGCGGAAAGTAGAATGTGACCAGAATAATTTATAAATCAGGATGGACGCCCCGATGCAGTAAGACAGCCCGGTGGCCAGCGCGGCGCCCTCTATTCCCATCTCGGGGAAGGGGCCAATACCAAATATCAACACCCAGTCGCCGATGATATTAAAAACATTCATAATACCGGTCGCCATCAAAGGGGTTCTGGTATCGCCGGCGCCCCGCAGGATGCCGCTACCAATGTAGATAAACAGGCGCACGATACTGAAACCAAAGATGATGCGCATATAGTTTCCGGCTCGGGCGATCACCTCCGGTTCGGTGCCGAGCAATGCCATCGCCTGCTCGCCGTACATCAGACCGAGACTCGCGATGACCAGGCCGATGACAACAGCGAGGATCATACCCTGTCCGGCGGCTTTGCCGGCTGAGATCACATCGTTGCGGCCCAGGTTACGTGCCACGATAGCGCCGGTCGCCACGCCCACACCGTAGAAGACAAAGATGACGGTAAATAAAATCATCGAACTCTGACCCACAGCGGCGAAAGCCTGTGTGCCAAGGCGTCCGATGAAAATACTATCCACGATATATACCGAGGTCTGTAGCAGGTTTTCGAGAACAGCGGGCCAGGCCAGTGTCAATATGGTGCGGTTGAGATTTTTCCTGGAAAGATCGAGCATGAAGGGCCTTTTCTATGGGTGTCTTTTGAATATTCGATATTCGCCGATTTCTTTTTCCAGATGGTAATGGGTTGCTATATACTTCTGCAGCGGGTCGGAATCTTCGAACATATGATTCCAATCCAGAACCGCATAAGATGCCCGGCTGTGTTCTATCGACGCCGGGATAGCATCTACCTCATCCGGGGTCACCATCGGGAAAAGAACACGGGACGGTGTATGCCGCTCGGATAGAAACAAGAGCAAAGGCCCGGTGCCTGCCCCGACGAATACCGGCTCATCAGCATTTGTACGGGACATAATATATTCGCATACAGCGATGATGGGTTCTGCTTCTTCAGGTTTTAGAGAAAAGCCCCAATCGCCGCGTGGCAGCGGTAAATTAACGCGGGTATCCCAGGTTATCTGTCCCCGCTGCCCCAGGTGCTTCAGACCGATCCAGTATTGCGTACCCCAGATAAGAAAAGCGCCGGCCATGATGAGGGGCATCGCCAGTAAGGAAACAAGACGGAGTGCGTGATACGATCGGCGGCCCCATCCGAATGCCCATATATCCTTCGGCGAGGACAGAGACCACAGCCGATGTATGACAATGGTGAGCATCAATAGCGTGGTTGGCATCATAAAGGTGAGATACATTCCGTTCTGCATAGGATAGACGCAGAAAAAAGAAACACGTGGCCAATATACACGGCGGCCAACCCTCTCTGCCGGGAGATCGTCAGGCCGACGGTTTGGGGATGGTAACGTGCTGCAATGAGTAATATCAATGCCAGCCAGGGGACCAGAACAGGGCTGTAATAAATAAGACTGAAAAAGAGTGTATAATTTGCCCATGATAGAAGACCGGAAAACGAGGCGGCCAGACTGAAGATGGTGAGAACAAGCGGGACAGAATAATATATCAATAAAAATGCACAGGGTAAAATCCATATTCCATATCGTATGAAAGGGTTACGCCAGTGCCGGGTAACAGGCTGGAGAGGCCAGATTAAAAGAAAAAGCAAGGCTCCCATAGGCGCCTGAATATCATAGTTAAGGCGGGGAAATTGATTATTGGATACCCAAACGGTCAAAAACTGCCCAGGTCTTTGAAAAACGCCGTAAACAAGCGATTGGAACCCGTCATACCAGCCAAAATATACCGCATAGATAAGAGGCAAACATAGAAAGCCCGCCATGCTGATCATCAAGCTCTCTATCAAAATAGACTTGCTGCTTTTTTTCGCCGATGGATCCGATGGAAGCCCAGGAAGAAGGGTAAAGGGTAGGCACCATACCGCTGCCAGATAGACATATTTCTCATGGAGGCGTGTGTATTCAGATTGATCAAGAAAAAGGGTGTATACCAGGGCAATAATACCAAGACTGATGCCTCGGAGGAGACGATCAGCCCATCTATACCGGTCGGTTGATAATACGGGAAAACTCCAGAGCAAAAAAGCCATCAAAGCGGTGAGACTGAAAACCCCCATGGTTTGTTTTGCCAGAAAAGCAGCACCGGCGCTTAGTCCTGCGAGAAAAAGCCATCGCCTTGCGCTGGTCTCCAGATAGCAGAATACGGCAGCTAACATAATTATGTGGCAGACTACAGCGTACCAGGAATGGTAGGCTGTAGGGTTAAGGGGGAAGCACAGAAGGAAGACGATACCCGGTAAAAAGGACCAGGGGTAAGGCATGAATCTGGCGGCCAATTGAATAGTAATTACGGCCAGCGTGCCGATCAGGATAGCAAGGGCCAGGCGGATGATGCCGATATCAACGCCGAAGATGGAGAAGAGCAGCGCATAGAGATAATAAACCCCACCGGTGTAAAGGGTAAGGAAATCAAGGTGAGGGAGAGCCCCGTCCATGATAAGAACAGCCGGATAAATAGCGTTGCCTTCGTCAAAAAGGTTGAAACCCCGGTCGTACGTTAAACAGAGCCAGGCAATCAGGAAGACAAAGAATAACAGCCAGCCGCGTGCGACTGAAGAGGCATATAATTGACGAATAGGCATAGATTTATTGACTCATGGCTTAGAAAAACCTCAGTGCCGCTCCCGTTTCGGCGGCGCGGCAGCGACGCCCTCCATCCCACCACTGACGCGTAATACTTCGCCGGTAATCCAGGAGGCGGCCGGACTACATAAGAAAGCGACGCTCCGAGCGATGTCGACCGCCTCGCCCCAGCGTCCAAGGGGAATCGCCGCGCGGACGCGTTCGATCATCTCCTCTTCGGTCAGATCCAGCGTTTTACCGCGTTGCGCCATATTTGATTTGTTGAAATCTGTATAAACCGGACCGGGACAAACCGCATTCACCCGCACGCCATAGGCCGCCATTTCAAGTGCCATGGTCCGTGTGAGACTGATCACCCCTTCTTTAGCGGCATTATATGCCGCGACCAGAGCCGCCGGATTCTGGCCGTTAATAGAGGAAATATTGACTATACTACCGGATTCCTGACGTTCCATAATAAGCCCTGCAGCGCGGCAACCGTAGAACGTGCCGGTCAGGGTCGCGCGAAGGACCCGGTCCCACTCCTGGTCGTCAAGATCTGTAATGGGCAGCACCTTCTGCCCGATTCCGGCATTGTTAACCAGTATATCAAGATGGCCGTGCGTATCTGCAATACGTTGGAATAACGAGTTCACCGACTGGCTGTTCGTCACATCGAGTACAGCCGGTTTCACCTCTAAGCCTTGTTGTCGCAAAACACCGGCCGCCTGATTTACCTTCTCTTCCTGTAAATCTGCCATATAAACCAGCGCGTCGTTACGCGCCAATTGCTCGGCTATACTCAGCCCCAACCCCTGCGCTGCACCCGTAACAACAGCAATCTGGTCTGTGAGCTGATATGGAAAATCAGACATGTTCATTCTCCTTGGCGGATGTTATACATCGAGGCGGGTGGCAGGTAGTCATTTGCCGGTAGCAGTGAATGCATGAGTCACTTGCTACAAGCTACCCGCCATTCCGAAATGCGCCTTCATGTTACCGGGCGGGCATGCAGATGTCAAGGTCATATCCATAGGATTCTCGCTTGACTTCCATGGCGGTAAACCGTTTCATATAACGGGCTTCTGGTGGGTAAAATTGCCGGCACATCAGTATATTGATATGGAATGCCTTGTCATTTTTGTCCTGTTACTTCATCGATCTTTGGATTTCCCTCTATGTCATTATCCATCGGACACCGTATGCTGGGTGCTTTGACTCCCGACAATCGTATGAAACGCTGGACCTATTGCGGTCTTGGCCTGTGGGTGTTAAGTGACTGGATCGAGATACTCGGCATTTTCGCCGGGATCATGTTGTTTATTGCGCTCGCCTATTACAGCTGGAAAACGAGCGTCTACCTCAAAGACAAATTATTCTGGAAAGTGCGCAATCGACTCCTGGCGTCATTTGTATTTGTCGGGCTGGTTCCGATGGGCTTGATTGCTGCCATGAGTTTCTTGGTGATCTGGATGGCCACAGGGGTAATCGGCGCGGCGCAGATACGAAAACAGCTCGATGCGACGCTGGATGGTGTGGACCGGGTGCCGGCGCATTTGCAGCAGGCGATATATCGGTCGATACTTCAAGATGGCGAAGCCGACCCCATTCAAGCCGTAACCAGGACGCTGGCAGCAACAGAAAATCTGCAGGACTTGTCTATCGTCCTTTTCGATCAGGGAGAACGTTTGTATGCCAGCACGGAGGAGGGGATCAGATTGCCGGATTGGTATGCAGGCGTCCAAGAAACACATATCAGTATCGATACAACCGGCATCTCATTTAGAACCATCGCAGATGTTGATATCGCGGACGGCCGGTTAACTATGGTGGCTTCCATGCCTATCAAACAGGCTTATCAGGAACACATCTGGGAAACATCCGGGGTCTTCTTTTTCAACCTTAGACTGGGCCAAGAGGGATTTGAACGAAATGAATTCCTCAGGTTAAAAACGGATTTGTTGGAAGAACCGAAATCTCAAAGTCATCCTGATACGATTGACGTACCACTGCTGGGATTGACCTGGGGGGGATGGTTGCAGGATAAGCGATTGACCTGGGGCGGCAGGATTTCGACGATCGATTGGCAGGAAGGACCGGCATCTCCAAGACTGATGGATTTTACCGTATTAATCGATCCGGTCTATACCATCCAAACCTCAATGTCACAGGGTAATGACCAGGCCAGTTATTTGGTCATTGCCCTGTTAGTGTTGGGTGGTATTCTGTTGGTTGTCGAGCTGGTCGCGTTCGGCATCGGTTTTATTATTTCACACCGGGTTATGTCTGCCGTTCGTGATCTCTCATCCGGTACGCAGGCGCTTCAGGGCGGCAATCTGAATTACCGCATCAAGACCCGAAAACACGATCAGCTAGGGGCGCTTGGCGATTCCTTCAACGTTATGGCGCAGCATGTCCAGGATCTGCTTGCGAAATTGCAGACCCATACCGAAGAACTGGAGCAGCGCGTGGCAGAACGCACTGCCGAAATCGAACGCTCCCTGCAGGAACTGCGGGCGACCCAGTCTCAACTGGTACAGACGGAAAAGATGGCGGCGCTCGGCAAGCTGGTGGCGGGGGTTGTTCATGAGATGAACACCCCGCTCGGCGCCATAAATAGCGCCACTGATGTGGCCTCACGGTGCGTATCCGCGATTGTCGACGTGCTGGAATCCAGCCCATCTATAGATGAGATCAAATCCAGCCAGGCGCTGCAACGGGCGTTACGTACCCTGCCCGACGGCAACAGGGTGGCGGTCGAGGCAAGCGAACGATTATCCAGGATTCTCAACAGCCTCAAGAGTTTTACCCGATTAGATGAAGCCACTATTCAGGAGATGGATCTGCATGAAGGGTTGGATGCCACATTGACCTTATTGGAACATGAAATGATAAATCAGATTGAGGTGATTAAAGAATATGGCGATATCCCGGTGGTTCTGTGCTATCCGGGAGAAATCAATCAGGTTTTCATGCATTTGCTGGCCAACGGGGCGCAGTCCATACAGGATACCGGGGTGATTACCATTCGGACATTTACCGACCCGAATTATGTGAAGGTGCAGATACAGGATACCGGCGTGGGCATCCCTTCCGAGCATTTAAAAACCCTTTTTGAACCGTCCTTTACAAAACAGGGCGAACGGGTTAAGGCCGGCCTGGGGTTGTTCACGTGCTATCATATCATCGAAAAACATCACGGAAATATCAAGGTCTCCAGCGAGGTGGAAAAGGGCACCACCGTAACCGTCTCGCTACCGAAAGACATGGTCTTGCTGTTAGATGAAATGTAAGGCTTTATTTTATTACCCTTGCCCGTTTTCCCCAGAACCATCATTTGATT
>PVBE012468334.1_pt1 | contig 11755 bp, 10 predicted proteins | sample 1631181 | NCBI WGS metagenome assembly PVBE01 (sample SAMN08397723, study PRJNA350692) | Marine metagenome, whole genome shotgun sequencing project. | isolation source: water | place: Pacific Ocean | collected 2012-04 | reverse complement strand
GGCTAAAATGCTGCGATAACACAGAATCGGGGGAAGTTAGGCGGTTTTTAGAGGTTCCCATATGTAGGTGTGGATGCTGATACAATAAAATTAGATAAAGCCCGGTATGTAGCTGATCGAACAAGATACGCTGGTTCTAAACGAAAATCCCTTGCCTCTCTCCTTGGAAGATGTGAATTCAAAAAGACTGATGAAGGTCTTCTTTACGAAAATTTTGACTTGATCCATGTTGTTAATGTTCTCCATCACTTGCACCCTTATGAAGAACTGCCGGATTTCCTTTTCCAATCATTTCAACGTTTAACGCGCAACGGCTTCCTTGTCATTGAAGACTTTTTTCTCGGTGATTATCCTTCTAAATTTGCTCAAAAGGAATTTACTTTTGCAGGAACTCTTGTTATTTGGCTCCTAGCGAATTGGCTTGCGTTTTTTTGTTTCCCAGCGGAGGTGATGGAATCTATCGTCACTTTCATCTGCTGAAAGGTCCAAGAAAACTTAGGTGGTTTGGGTACACGTACGTTGTACGAAATGCTGGGCGATTAATGTACTCTTTGGCCTACTACCCAGATCCTAAAATATTTCTTCCAGGTATTGAATATTCTTTGCAACGGATTAGTGAGCGAGAGAAATTAGGTGCACGCGACCATGAGTGGTACTCAAATTATGCAGCCTTAATTGATGAACTCATTGCCAATTCAAATAAGCAAGCTATTGCCGAAGGTCGCTCTTACATCGCTGGCCTTTGGGGATATTCTGAGAGGTCGCTTGAGCAATGTTTCCGTTATAGTAATCCATATTAGAATTGCATCTGACCTGCCTCCCACAATCCGGCTCATGCTGAATTTATGATTTTCTAAAGTTTTTTGTTCACTGAAAAAAACTCGAGGACAAAAGCTCAAGAGGCTGATACTGATCTTTTCACCTCAACCACAAACTCCTTCTCTACAAAACCGTCCACAACATCAGTTTGATCTTTCCCCCCGACAGCCTGTCTCCCACATAGGTACTCATTCCTTAGAAGAGGGTTAATCCCTTATTTTCATTGAAGGGTACAGCCCGATTCGAGACTTATTTAATATCCGTGCCGCTGAGTGAGAAAGCCTCGTAAACATTTCCCTTCTTAGGCTGATATCTGAGAGAATTTTCAATGGAACCCCCTCGCCAAGTCATTCATTTTATGGGGGATCCAATTTTGCGGAGCACAGTGGCGAATTTCACCCAAATCCCCTGGATTTGCTTGTTGTTAAATGGTTTCAGGAATATATTCTCTAATATGGACCAGGGAATAACAGGGATATTATCAGGGAAATGGCTTCACTGTTCTCTACAGTGCCGGGACATTAGTTTCATTTGAAAATCTGGACGGGACGGGTCTGTTCCAGACCCCTATGGCCGTTTAATCGGTAATTCGCCATGCACACGGAAAAAGATTGTCTATCAAGAAAAACCAATAGGGAATTGCACGTTCAAGTTGAGAAAGGATGACCGATGGGCCTGGCCGACACCCTCGCAAAAACAGCCTGTGGATTCGAATACGAAAAATTCCCGGCGGAATTGATCGAAAACACAAAACTTCACGTGCTGGACGGCATCGGCGTCGCCCTGCACGGCTCCACTCTCCGTCCCCTTTTCGATCCGCTCATAAAAATTCTCCGCCGGTGGGGCGGAGAGGGCGTCTCGTCGGTCTTCGGCGAGCCAGACGGATTTCCCAGTCAAGAAGCCGCCTTTCTCAACAGCGTCATCAACACCGCATCCGCATATTCGGAAACCCACCGGGCGACGGTGGCGCATCCGTATTCGCCTGTCCTGTCAACCGCGCTCGCAGTGGGGGAGGAGGAATCCTTGAGCGGCAAGGACCTCCTGCTGGCGATGGTGGCTGGCTATGAGGTGTTCCTGCGAATCGCCGCAGCGGTGAACCCATCGCTCCTGCGGAGAGGGATTCAGACCACCGGCGCCATCGCTCCCTTCGGCGCCGCCACCGCCTGCGGGGTGCTTTACCGCTTTGGCCAAACACAGATGGAAAACGCGATTTCCCATGCCGCGAATTTCGCGGGCTCCTCGCTCATCGAGGCCCACGGCGCGAAGCCATACTTCGCGGTCCAGGTGGGCGCAAACGTCAAGAAAGGGATACTGGCGGCCCTGCTCGCCAGAGAGGGAGTGGTCGGCTGCGACACCAACCTGGAGGGAGGCTCGGTCCACGAAAAAGGATTTCTCCAGGCATTTTCCGACGACTACGACGTGAAATCGATTGAAGAGGGATTTGGAGAACGGCTGGGAATCCAGGATACCGGCTTCGCCTTCTACCTTGTGGCCAGTTTCTCCCGGACCCCCATCGATGCGACCCTCTCCATCGTCCGTGACAATCAAATCGGCGTGGCGGATATAGAATCGATAACGGTGAAACTCACCAACACCCTTTTTAATTTCACGCAGCGGAACATTCGGACGGCAAATCAGTCTGCCCGCGAGGCCTTCTACTATATTCCGTTCCATCTCGCGCTTGTCTTGCTGAAAGGCGGCGTGGAACACGATATGTACACGGATGAAAACCTGCGGAATCCGGAGATTCGAGAAGTGATGGAGAAGGTCGATGTCCGCACGGACTCGGAGCTGGACGCGGAATACAGCGAGTCCCGTGCGGTAACCACCGCCATCGTGGAGTTGAAGACTAAAGACGGAAAAACATATTCGAAAAAACTCTCCAGTTGGAAAGGGGACACAGAATACCCGGCAACGAAAGAAGAACTCCAGGCGAAGTTCCGCCGTGTAACCTCGAAAGCGCTTTCTCCCGAAAAAGCCGAAGAGATGATCGAAACGGTCGATCGCCTCGAATCCATCGAAAATATCCGCGAGCTCGGCCGCCTTATCCGGGCCTCTTGACGGCGTCCTGTCCAAAACTCATCCGAATCTATGCCGACTCACGGTAATAGTGTCGAACATTCTTGTGCATGGCGAATTAGCGATTCCAGCTGAAAACCAGGCTTTTCTTCTCCTTGCGCCAAATGACAGTTTTCTCCAACCTCCCCCGCCATGAAGATTCTATTTTTGCTTTTCGCCCACATCCCGGCCGCGATTGCCGGGGTGCTCACACCTGACGGCGCGAGGGCCCTCGTCTCCGGGCCGGTTCTTGGGGAGAGAGATTCGCGGACAAGCCTCTTTGACGGGCATGATCGCCCCCGAAAAAAGCCTTATTGCTGGATCTCGGGGGCTATTATAAATATTGGATTTTCAAGAAATTTCGGCCGAATGGCCCAACGTAAAAATCGCCGGACTAGGACACCGCCGGTGAGCTTTCGGGCTGTGATTTTATTATTCGGGCTGTGATTTTTTGAAACGGAATCGCGCCTGGGCCGTTATTCGCCAGCCAGCCACCTTTCCGCCGCATCGCGGACCTCTTTTTCCCTATCCGTACGGGCGATAATTAGGCCCTCCGGGGGTTTTTGTCCGGTCCTGGCGTTTCGCCAGAGGTGATAGCGGATATTCAACGGATATTGCTCCAGGTTCATGTCCTCGTAAAAGGAGTCGGGAATTTCCCTCGGGTTGTGCGGGTCCATCCGATCTTTTTCATAAATCGCCGAGCGGTTGAAAATCCGCCACCTGCCGTCCCGCTTCTCCACCTGATCGAGGTAGCGGCTCCAGGTATGAAAATCGATGGCGAAACCGTCCATGATTTTTCTGTTGTGAAGAATGACATCGTACTCGATGAGGGCGCGGCCGCCGTTCAACCTCACGCGCTGGTTCGCGTTCACGTGCTTGGTGAATTCCTGCGGCCCTCGGGCGGTCATCATCTTTTTGGAGCGCTCGATGAATTCGTCCACCGGACCGGAGTGCCAGCTCACGGTAACCGTCCCATCCGGATGGTAACAATCCCGCAGGGTGGCCCAGTCCGCCGTATCCCTTGAATAGCAGGCGGCGGAGACCACCTCCTGAATTTCGAATTTATCGAGCATGTTCTGGAGTCTTTCAGAATCAGGCATCACGATTCCCCTGCTTTGAATTCACCCCGCGCATTCCCGGACGGCGTTACGCCCCCGTCCTAGTTGAACCCCAGCTTCGAGCCCCGTTCGACCAGCTCCCACGGAAAGGCGTCCTCGCCATCCGCCAGGCGATCGAGGGTCGCGCATCCGGGGATCAGCTCCTCACGGGCAAACGTCCGCGCCAGATCCCGTATCGCACGTTGCCCATCAGACAAATGAAAATCCAAGCTCGCTCTCCAATTTTCGAATAATCGCCCGCGCGCGGACCGAAAAATAGAAGAGACTCCACTGGAATCTCCGGCGGACAGAAGGTCTCCATTTCCTCCGGCTCACGCAAACCGGCCCCCACACAAATCCGTTCGTTTGCTGGGGGCCGGCCATGCACTAATGCGGGGTTTCCACGGTCAAGCGATGGAGCCGCTTATCCGTACCTCCCGAGCACGATTTTATTTCTCGAGGTAGGCTTTCCGCCAATAAATCCGCTCGCCGGGGTGAATGATTACCCCTTTGAGCTTTTTGGATTTCCCGACGAGCATGACTTCCTGCTTGAAGAAAATCCAGGGCGGATCGTCCATCAGCATCTTCGCCGCTTTTTTGTAAAGCGCCTTCCGGGCGGCCGGGTCGATAAGTTGCCGCGCCTTTACGACGACTTTTTCGTAGGCGGGGTTCTTGTAGCGCGTGTAGTTTCCGCTCCGGCCATGATTGTTGGAGTGGAATTTCTGGTACATGACCATATCGGCGTCACCCGTGGAGGCTCCCCATCCATAGAAGAACATGGGCGCCTTTCCCTTGCGGATGGTCGGCGCGACCAGCCCCCACGACCCCGTGCGGAGTTTCACCCTGACCCCGACCTTGGCCAGTTGCGCCTGGATGGCCTCGGACGCCACCTTATCCATCGTATATCTGCCGGTCGGATGCCAGAATTCAGTTTCGAAACCGTTCGGATAACCTGCTTGCTTGAGAAGGGCCTTGGCTTTCTCGGGATTGTAGGTGTACCCCATTTTCTCAAAATCCGGATCGTAGCCCCAGACTTTCGGCCCGAAGGGCCCCCGGATGGGTGTGCCCACTCCGAGCATCACCTTCTCGATGATGGTCTTGTTGTCGATGGCGTAGTTCATCGCCTTGCGGACGAGGAGATTGTCGAAAGGCTTGTGAAGCATGCTCAGTCCGATGAAGATGACCCGGAACAGGGGGGCCTTCACGAGATCCAATTTGGGGTCCTTTTCTATCTCGTTCAGCTGAGCGGGAGGCAGGAACATCGCCAACTGGGCCTGCCCGGAGCGAAGCTGAAGCACCCGCGTCGTGTCCTCCGGAACCAGCCGGAATTCGAGAATGTCGATTTTCGGCTTGCCGTCCCAGTAGTCGGGGTTCGCCCGGAAGCGAATGAATTCGCCCGGCACCCATTTAACGAAAATAAAGGGTCCGGTCCCGACCGGATTGCGCCGGAATTTCTTCCCGTATTTCTTGATCGCCGTGGGGCTGCCGATGGCGGCGACCGGTGTGCCCAGGTTCAAAAGAATGGGCGCGTAGGCGAACTTGAGCTTCATCTCGATGGTATGGTCGTCGATCACGCGAATCCCTTTGATCATCGTGATCCATTTCCTCAGGCGCGCGCGCTTATGGCCGATTGTACGCATGAGACTGAATTTCACGGCAGCCGCGTTGAAAGGCGTTCCGTCGTGGAATTTCACTCCCTCCCGGAGCTTAAAAATGATCGTTGTTGGATCCAGGAATTTCCAAGATTCGGCGAGCCGGCCCTCGATGGTGCCGTCCAGACGATGGAAAGTAAGCGAATCGTAAAGACTCGTCTGAATGTTGTTGTCGGCCGACCCCGCGGGATGGAGCGCATTGTCGAGGCTCTTGGGCTCGGCGCCGTGGATGAATACCACCTTGGTCTGCGCCCGGGCGGGGCTGGACGTCAAGGCGAGCGCGAATGCGCAACAAATCGCCGCGAGAACAATCTTCTTGAAAATCATGCATCGCATCGTATGTACCCTCCCATGGAAGAATCCGGAATGTATCCTCAAGCCCGTTGTCAGGGAATAAGACCAAATTGTTGGCAACGGTATTCCATTCCGGAGCGAATGGAACGTGGTTTCCAAATTCATACATAGAATCGAACTGAGCATGGAGGCATTCGGAGTTCGTACGGGATGATACCCGCCGTAGAAAATATCCCTCCCAAACCCATTAACAAATAGCGCCATAGAACGTCATTGAGATCCGTATTCGTTTGTGATTGTTGAAATAAATTTAATCTTTGGGGCCGAATAAAGCAAACTGGATCCATGCCCATGGGATATGATTTCGGAGGTGAGCCCTATTCATTTTTGCGCCCGACGCCTCATTTCGACAGAGAGCCCGAGGAGATTCACCTCTCTCCCGCAACGGAAAGAATTCGGATCGAAGCCATGATTCTTCTCCAGAGAACGATCAAACTTCCGCATAATTCGTTTTCTCCGCCGAATCCGATTCCCGTATGAGGCCCGCCGCACGAATTTATCGAAATGCTTTTGCACTTTGTTTATGTCTCCATAAAAGTATAAGATAAAATCGTCTTCATTAAATTCATGGTTGAGCGGCACCTCCCCCCCGAATAAGGGCCGCGAAGAAGAAATTCGGCTTTTGCCTGTCATCCGGCTACGAATGAAACAATACCGGTCTAGCCGGTCCATGATGCTTTTTCGGCCCGGGATGATTGAGGAGTTGGAATGCTCGAGTACATCGGCAGAAGAGTGCTCCTGCTCATCCCCGTTCTCATTGGTGTGTCGCTGATCATTTTTATTTCGATCCACCTGGTCCCGGGCGACCCGGCGGAAGCAATGGCCGGCGAATTCGCCGACGAAGAATACGTGGCCGAAATTCGCCGCATCTACGGTCTCGACAAGCCCCTTCACATCCAATACATCAAATACATGAAGCGCGTCTTTCAGGGAGACCTGGGCAAATCGATTCTCTCGGATCTCCCCGTCCTCGACGAGGTGACCAGGCGGTTCGCCAACACGCTTCGGCTCGCATTCTGGGCCAGCCTCCTGGCTGCAATTGTCGGATTGGGGGCGGGAGTCATATCCGCCACGCATCCCTACTCGAAATTCGACTATCTGAGCATGACGGGCGCCCTCATGGGGATATCCATGCCTTCATTTTGGCTCGGGCTGCTCCTCATGGGAGCGTTCTCGGTGCATTTCAGGTGGCTTCCCGCCGGAGGAAGCGGCACCGCGATGCATCTCATCATGCCGGTGGTCACCCTCGGGCTCACGGGCGCGGGGATAATCGCGCGAATGACGCGAAGCACCATGCTCGAGATCATCAACAGCGAATACGTCACAACGGCCCATTCCAAGGGCCTGTCGGTGCCCAAGGTGAATTATGTCCATGCCCTGAAAAACGCGCTGCTTCCGGTAATCACGGTCGTCGGCCTCCAGTCGGGCTATCTGCTTGGAGGCTCGGTCATCACGGAATCCGTATTCGCATGGCCCGGCCTGGGCCGCTATATCGTGGAGGCCATCAAGCTGCGCGACTATGCCGCCGTGCAGGGCTCTCTTTTGTTCTTTGCCCTGACGTTCGCCTTCATCAATTTACTCGTGGACCTTCTCTACGCGGTATTGAATCCGCGTGTTCGCTATGAGAACTCGAAATAATAATGAGCCAATCGATAGCCGCCCCCGCGCCATTTGTGGAAGACGATCCCCAGGTCAGCCCCTGGAAGCTTTCCTGGAATCTTCTTCGCAAGCATAAGGTCGCGCTGGCCGGAGGGATTTTCGTTGTCCTGTTCATTATCGTGGCCCTATCGGCGCCCGTTATCGCTCCATACAATCCGATCCTGACCGACTTCCAGCAGACCCTCAAGGCCCCCTCCATGGCCCATCTCTTCGGGACGGATCATTTCGGCCGGGATGTGATGAGCCGCATCATTTACGGAGCGAGAACCTCGCTATTGATCGGGGTGTTTTCGGTTTTAATCGCCGCCTTCGGAGGAATCCTGCTGGGGTTGCTCGGCGGCTACTTCACCGGCTGGACGGACACCATCATCATGCGGGGGATGGACATCATGCTCAGCTTCCCGCGCATATTGTTGTCCATTCTCCTGATCGCCATCATCGGAACGGGAATGGGAAACATCATGCTGGCGGTCGGTCTTTTCGCCATCCCCACCTATGCCAGGCTGGTTCGAAGCATGGTCTTGGTCCTTAAGGAAACCGAATTTGTCGAATCCGCCCGGGCCGTGGGCGGCTCGAGCCGCCGGGTTCTCTTCCGGCATATTTTTCCGGGAACCCTCGGCCCCGTTGTCGTTCAGTCCACGTTTCTTATCGCCACTTCGATCCGGGTAGCTTCGGGTCTCAGTTTTCTGGGCATCGGCGTCCCGCCCCCCACTCCCGAATGGGGGACCATGCTGGCCGACGCCCGATCATACATGGCGCTGGCGCCGCACCTGATCACCATCCCCGGATTGTCGCTGATGGCGGTCGTGCTCTCTTTCAATTTGCTGGGGGACGGGCTCCGCGACGCCCTCGACCCGAGGCAAAGAACCTAAAATTCCGTCTCCCCGCTCCCTGCAATTTCAGGCGACGGCGAAATCGAAGCGCAACGACCCTGAATATTTATTTTCACCGAATCCGGTGGAAGCCGGACGCTATTCGGAACCGGTCGATGCGCCCATTGCATAGTTTGAAGACCACCCCCCGGATCCGGAATATTTCCGAGGGACTTTCCAGGGGCAATTCGGCCGGGAGAGGGAGACGGATATCCCGGTAACACTGGAAGGGGAGTAACCATGTTTGCCTACCGTGTGGCGGAAGAGCAGAATTTCAGTCCCGATCGGCACTCCGAGAACATCTTGGGCCGCACTGGAAATGGGGACGTTTCTATAGCCTGCCATGAACCCGGTCAGATCGGCCCCTACCACGCACATCCCAATTGCACCGAGATTTACTACTGCGTTCAGGGAAGCGGGACCATGCGCGTGGCCGGGGAAACCGTAAAAATGACCCCGGGAACGATTATCGTTCATCCACCGGGAGAACTGCATGAGTTTTCCAGCGGCCCGGAGCGCGCCATACTCTTCCGCGTGCGGTATGGAGACGACTTCGCTTCCCGCATTCAGGAATGGTCGAGCAACCCGGACTGGAAACCGGATCGGAATTAAGAAGACCCTCAAGGGGCGAAAAAGCTCCGGTGTCAGGGCCGAAGGGAAGCTCCGGATGCCGCCACGCATCGAATGAAAGGGAGGACCAAGAGCACCCGCCCATACTTCCCTGGGGAGAAGGAAAGATGCCTTTCTACGATTTAAACGACGCGGAAACTCAGGAAATGCCGGGCCGAAACCGTAAACTCGTGGTGGGTGAAAATCTGATGATGGTGTTTGTCGAGCGCCGTGAAGCGCGCCCCCATGACCATGTTCACGAAAACGAGCAGATGCTTTACTTTCTGGAAGGCAAGGCGATGTGTCGTCTAGGCGACGAGGAGCGCGAGATCGGTCCCGGGCAGGTCGTTCATGTCCCTTCGGGCCTGAATCACCACCTCCAGCCGCTCACCCCGACCATCCGGTACATCGGCATCTACAGCCCACCTCGCGAGGCGGTCATTAAAGGGGAAGCCTGAAGAGAAAAATCGATACCGCCATATATTCATTCATTTGCCCCGAATCGGACCGTTGCCCGGCGAGATGGAGCGTTGCCGAGAAAGGAGTTCCCATGGACTTTACTCTCACCGATGAACACCGCGCTCTCCAGCAGATGGCTCGTGATTTCGCGGAAAAAGAGATCCGGCCCATCTCCGCCGAGCGGGACCTCATCCCCGACCCCAGGGAAACCTTCGACTGGGAAATCATCAAGAAGGGCTCCGCCCTGGGGTTGAGGACCATCGCCGTCCCGGAGCGGCTCGGGGGACCCGGGGTGGACAGGCTGGGGCAGGTTCTGGTCATCCTGGAACTGGCCCGGGCGGACGGAGCCATCGCCAAAAGCTTCAGCCAAAACTGGAAGTTCACCCCCTTCCTCACCGAACTCGCCAACGACGAACAACGTGAGCGCTTCCTGCCCGCTTTCTTGGAAAACGACACCTTCATGCTGGCCTCGGCGGGAACCGAGCCCGACGCCGGCTCGGACAACCGCATGCCCCCCGACGATCCCAATGCGGGATACAGAACGTCGGCCGTCCGGGACGGCGACGATTGGGTCATCAACGGGATGAAGCACTTCATCGCCAACGGCGGGGTGGCTTCGCTCTACTTCACCCTGATCCGCACCGACTTCTCCGTTCCCGTCAACCGGGGGACCACCATGCTGATGGTGCCTTCCGACACCCCCGGCTTCAGCATCGGCCGGACCCACAACAAGATCGGATGGCGGTTTTACCAGAACGCCGAACTCATCTACGAAAACTGCCGCGTCCCCGACGCCAATCGCCTGCTGGAGGTGAACGAGGGAAGAGGCAATAAACGGATGGGGATCGCCTCTTTCAACGACGAGGAACTTTCCGCGAACGCCCTCGGAATCGCGCAGGCGGCCTTCGAACACGCCCTCGAGCACGCCCGGAACCGCGTCCAGGGCGGCAAGCCCATCATCGAGCACCAGGGGATCGCGCTCAAGCTGGCCGACATGTATATGCGGCTGGAGGCGTGCCGGAGCTATCTTTTTAAGGTGGTGGCGAGCGAGAAGGAGCACGGCGGCGACTTCGAGGCGGCCTCGAAACAGCTTCTTAAGACTTTCGCCACCGAGGTGGTCCAGAGCGTCACGAAAAACGCGGTCGAGATCTTCGGAGGCATGGGCGTCATGCGCGACGCGCCGGTGGAGAAACTCATGCGCGACGCGAGCATTTTCACTCACCTGGCGGGCGATACGGTCCAGATTATCAAAGCCTCCAGGAAACTCGGATAATAGCGCGAAGGGAAAAGGAAGCCGCGCATTACGGACGACGTGATTCGCCTTGCCGTCATCCTGGGCGTCCGGCTCCGCGCCGCGCCTCCCCCTCGATTTCGAAGTATTCGTAATGCTCGTCCTGTCCAATAACTCGATCGAGCGAATTCTCATTTCCTGAAAGGATTTGTGATGCGACCATTCGGCATCACTTCCAACAGAGAAGAGAGATCTCGCCTCCATAAACGAAGCATTCTGCCGCCGTAGCTCCTCATTGTCGCGGTCGCTGGCTGGATCCAACGGGACCAACAGAAGGCGATCAACTATCTCATTGAGGAATACCGGACACTGAAAAGAACTCTCCGCCAGGAGAATTCGCTTTACGGATGAGAAGCTGCGAAGACTTTCTGTAAAATGCAAAACCCTCGGTCGCAAGAACGAGATTTTGACCCAGAAGTCCCAAGTAGCCTGTAAATCCGCCACAATATAGAAGTGGCTGTTTTGGCGGTGCCGGTCCCGTGGCACCATAAATCAATGACTTACCTCTCAACTACAAGCAGATACCTGTGCCCCGCAATAATTGGATCCCACACGAAATCAAGGCTATTGGAGTCTAAAGAATCGTACATTCAGTCAGAAATTTAAGATTCGATTGTGGATTTCGCCATGACTCTTCCCCACTAAGCCGACTTCCTAACCCATTCAATCTACATGGGATCCATTTATTGCGGGGCACAGGGCATGCGAACCTCCTGTCTGATTCGGCTTGGCTGGTTGTGGCGACTACTCCGTTGGAATAGGCAGTGTCACAGGAGCATCCTTCTCGAGGGCAACCATTTCGTCGTAATGAGCGATCTTCAGAGTCGATCCCTTCTCAAGCGTGTAAGTGACGGACGCGAGGTTTACATCCACCCTCAGTACATG
>PVBE010936838.1_pt1 | contig 11755 bp, 18 predicted proteins | sample 1631181 | NCBI WGS metagenome assembly PVBE01 (sample SAMN08397723, study PRJNA350692) | Marine metagenome, whole genome shotgun sequencing project. | isolation source: water | place: Pacific Ocean | collected 2012-04 | reverse complement strand
GAGCATGTTACTGGCCGACTTCCTGAAGAGGGCATGTCACGTCTTTGGAATGTCGCTACTGACCTTTCAATCAACTCCCATCTTCAGGGCGAGTTGCCTGACATGTGCTGCATGCCCGGTGAAGGTCCATTCGCTGATCTGCCGCTTGGCAAGTCTGCTGAATGGTACTTCAACAAGTTGAAGAAGGAGCAGGAAGATTCTGACGAGTCTGAAGAAGGCGAGGGTGAAGGTTCTGGTGAATCCGGTGAAGGTTCTGGTGACTCTAGCGGTGGCAGTCGTGACTTCGGCGACAGCTTTGACGATCACTCTGGATGGGAAGAAGGTCAAGGCGACAACACGATGAACGAGATCGCTAAGGAGCGATTGAAAGAAGCAGTTAAGAAGGCTGCAGAGGAAGCGTCACGCGCTAACTCATGGGGTTCCGTGTCTCGCCAGACTCGCCAAGACATTATGGATCGGATCACTCCAAAGGTCGATTGGAAGAAGGTACTGCGTTACTTCGTCAAGACTACGCAACGCGCCAACCGTTCATCGACGGTCAAGCGCCTGAACAAGCGATACCGCTACATCCATGCAGGAAAGAAGATCAACCGTGTCGCTCGGATCGGCATCTACATCGATCAGTCCGGTTCCGTGTCTGATTCTATGCTTGCCGCTTTCTACTCTGAGCTAGACAAGCTCGCTCAGCTTGCTGAGTTTACAGTGGTTCCTTTCGATACCGAGGTATCTGAAGAAAAGGCATTTGTGTGGAAGAAGGGCGAACGTCGTAAGTGGGAACGTGTGATGTGCGGAGGTACGGACTTCGATCCTCCGACCGACCACTGTAACCGTAACGGATTCGATGGCATGATCGTCCTTACAGACCTGATGGCTCCTAAGCCAAAGAACTGCCAAGCACAACGCATGTGGATGACTACCGAGTATTACGCTCGCCGTCCGTACTTTCAAACCAATGAGCGAATCATCGCAATCGACGAATAAGGATTATTAAACTATGAACCGACCAACCCGCGCCGATCTTCTGGCAATCATTAAAGACCTTTGCGATCTTGCCGGTGGACTGGCTGGTCCTGACCACGGCACCATCGAGGATGCAAGGGAGATCCTTGCTTATGAAGCAGATCAACAAACGCGCAACAAGCGTATGATGAAAGGCACCACAACTGCAGTAGTTTCAGAAACCTTTTGTGGGAATGATCCAGTTAATTGGTAGGTTTTCGGCGAGTCGCCACCACCCGGACAGAATATGTCCACATTTTTCCCTTCAGATAGTGTATAATCGTAGAGTAAGTCAAAGGAGCAACCCATGACATTTTCCGTTTCCGACCTTCGCGCCCTCCGTCTAACCAGCAATGAGTGGAATTCGCTCATGCACATGGGCGAGGCAGAGCCAGTCATAGACGACATGCACATGCTAGTGCTGGCTGGGCTAGCACGCCGTGTAGCGGTGCGTAATCCGCATGACGACACGGATGTACGCTGGCTCGACGAGTGGGATCTAACCGATGCTGGGCGTGCTGCATGTGACGCCATTGATGTGATCTTTGATTGGGATACGTTCGCAGTCTCATGGGACGAGGACGAAACTGAGTCTTTCACCGAGATTATTAAACTTGACCCTGCCCATAAGCTGGATGACGTGACGCTTTGGGTGTGAGAAAAAGATCAACTTTCTTCAAGAAAGTTTGAATAAATCGACCGCTCATACGTCTAATATAGTGAGCAACAAAGAGAGGGACGTTCATGAAAACTTTGAACTTTTTTCAAAAAAGATCAAAAAAGATTGAATAAAACACCCTCCAAATACGTCTAACTAATGTAGTTAGTTAGAAAGCTTCCACACCGGGCGTCCTGCCCATCAACCCACAATCATTGAGAGAGAAATAAAATGGCTGTAGACTTCAAGACCTTTTCCGCTGTAATCCCCCACGTAACCCGCGTCCGTAAGCCGATCCTGCTTCGCGGTCGTCACGGTGTTGGTAAATCCTGTGTGGTTTATCAATACGCTGCTGCTGCTGGCTTGCCAGTGGTCGAGCGTCGTGCTTCACAGATGACCGAGGGTGATCTTCTCGGTATGCCTGCTCCAGAATTGATCGAGGTCAACGGTGTTGGCGCTTCTCAGTTCCGTCCGTTTAGCTGGCTTATCCAAGCCTGTACTGAGCCTGTCGTCCTGTTCTTGGACGAGGTTGACCGTGCGACTATGGAGGTCCGTCAAGGGATCTTTGAGTTGACCGATAGCCGTAAAATTGCAGGCTGGACCTTGCACCCTGAGACTCTGATCTTCGCTGCCGTCAACGGTGGCGAGCATGGCGCTCAATACCAAGTGGGCGAAATGGACCCTGCAGAGCTTGACCGTTGGACCGTGTTCGACGTTGAGCCTACCTGTGAGGACTGGCTTACTTGGGCTAAGGATAACGTTGATGGTCTTGTTTGGGACTTCATTAACACTAACCGTAACCACCTTGAGCATGCAGGCGAGTTTGAGCCTAACAAGGTTTACCCTTCTCGTCGGTCTTGGGATCGCCTCAGCGAGTGTCTGAGCGCAGCGAATCTGCTTGAAGCTGAGACTGTGAAGGCAGACGCCGGTACAATCTTTAACCTTGCGACCGCGTTCGTCGGCTTTGAGGCTGCGGTTGCGCTTCAAGACTTCATCAAGACCTACGAGGCTCAAGTCACGATTGAGAACATCCTTGATGATGGTCAGATCGACCGCACTAAGGATTGGGGTATCAACGATCACTCCGCTCTCGTCGAAAAGATGGAAGCCAGCGAGGTCTTCAAAGAGGTTCTCACTGAGACTCAGGTTCAAAACCTTGCAGACTACTTTGTGTCTCTGCCTTCCGAGGTAGCGATGAAACTCTGGACCGTTGCAGGTGCAGAAGGTAACGAGGTTGACAACTGCATCAAGTTGCACCAGACGACTGCGACTGACGGTACACTCGTCACGTCCTTCATCGTTGAGGTTCTTTCTGGTGGACAGGCTTAATCGCCTGCCACTGGCAACCTATTGAAATCATTAAGGAAACACAACACTATGTCAAACGTAGATACATTCGTAAAAGAAATTACTAACCTGCTATCCTCTGGAGAAGAGACTAAGGCGATGGCAGTTTGGGATCAGATCGCATGTGAAGAAGACGTGCCGACAGTCGTTGAGGTTCACCGCAAACTTGCAGACGTTGGAGTTATCCAGCGTTTGACCAAGACGATGGCAGAACGACGACTGACCGAGACTCAACGTCACGATGTTTGGGCTTTGCCTGAAGAACAATAAGCTTTCCGAGGCTCCGGCTGATGCCCACTATAGGTCTACTCTCTCTCAGATCTGGGCATCAGTCGTTGAGCCTCACATTTATTTTCATTTTTTTCCACTTTCATTGAATAAAACAGGCTCCCCAAACGTCTAACTCTTGTAGAGAGTTAGAGCCGACAGGCAAGGAGAAATCTCACATGGCTAAGCGCACAAACTGGAAGAACGAATTTGCATCCCTTCTCGCTAACAAGCGATTGACTGGACGTGATCGCACGTTCATTGAGAGCCTTCACGCACACTATAGCAGAGGCAAGGCGATGACTAGCGGACGTAAGCACCACTTCTTTCTCGTCAAGGAGCGTATCGCCCAGCTTGATGCTGGCGGTGTGACTGGTGATTCGTCCATCGAGGCGCGTTGTGCGTTGATGATCGAGCGTACGCCAGAATCTTCATGGGATCGCGGCTTTGTCGAGAGCCTACAAGGACAGAACGCCAACGGTCGCGCCTTGTCTTCGCGCCAGCTTGAGATCCTTCTGAAGATTGAGAGCCGTCACACCGATGAAGCCATCTCTGCCGCTCGCGGCTTTTCAGACTCGTACGGTGATGCCAAGCGTACGGCTGCGATCCGTATGGCAAAATATTATATCGGAACGACCTACTTTCGTGATCTCGCCGACCGCCTATTGACTGATGCAGAGTTTGTGCCGACTAAAAAGCAATACGATGCTATCACTGGTAACAAGTATGCGTCCAAGGTGCTGGCAGGCTATGAAGAAGCGCCCTCCTTTGCCGTAGGAGCGACCGTACAGGCTCGCGGAGGTACAACCCCGCACAAGGTGCGACTCGCCCTTAAAGTCGGCGGTGTGGTCCTTAGCACCGATGAGGCTATCAAGTCTGCATGCAAGGGCAACCGAGTGTACAAGGTCTTGCCTATCGGATCGATGCAGCCGATCAATGTCGAGGAGCGACACATTAAGGTGCGCCGATGACTGACATGAGCGAGCCAACAGATGATCAGCTTTCAGAGTTGATTATCCAGACCATCCGAGACTATTATCATGAGGGTGCATGGGAAGAAGTGATCGAGATCATGTTGAGCATCGAAAAGAACCCAGCACTTTCTAAGAGTGTGTTCGATGGAGCGCACGGCTTCTTGTCCGAGTGTTATGACTGGTACTTCAATGGCGAGGGACCAAAAGATAATGTGCGAATGTTCGATCCTTCTAAGCGTAAGGTAAAGAAAGATGACGAGGAAAGAGAAGCATAAATTGTTTGTGTCAATCGCCGCATTGTCGAGTGTCTTCCTTGCTTATCAGTTGATGGGTGAGGTTGGAATTGTGTTGTCAGTTAGTATTTTGTTTGTATGGAGTAAATGGTAATGAGTGAAAAGAGTTGGACTGCAGTTGCGTTTGAGCATACCAGTACAGGAATGAATGTAGTTAGTAAGGTTGTATCAGCACCGCATGATACTGGACCAGCGTTTACGTCGGTTGCACATAAGCTGCCTAGAAACTGGTTCCTCGTTGCCATCGTGCCGGGTAGTCATGAAGTGACGTGTCCGAATATTATTAAGGTCGCGCTGTCTGAGGATCGTACTGACCTGCTGTTTGGTTATGGAGAGAACAATGTTTGATGATGAAGAAATAAAAGAGATAGACGATACCTTGTGTGCTAAGGAAGCGGAAGCCTTCGCCAAGGATGCAGCACGCGAGGCTAAGAAAAAGAAAAGACGAAAGCCAAGGAACCGTAAGAGCTATCGTAAGTGTACTGCTGGACAGTGCCAGCGTAAGCCAACCCATTCCGTTGTACAAGTTGTTGCATCCCTTGGGAAAGATTCAGAGGGTAATAAAACAATAAACTTTAAAGAGGACCATCTAATACTTCCATCATGTGAGAAGCATGCAATGAATATGCTTAGAAGGTTTAAACGTATAGAGGTGCCTAACGTAAGGTTAGAAGTCATAGGCTAATACAGTGTATAGACATTGTGGGTCAAAGTGGTTTAAAGTGTCAGACAGTGGATCTATTAGCTAAGTATGTATACATTTTGATACGTCTTTGTTAAGGGAGGTTGTAAGGTGCTTATTGAGTGCTAGGGCTAAGGGGGTTCACGCTACACTTGTCAAGTACTTTCTTTGTCAAGGACATAATCTGTCCGATACAATCTTTTGACATTTGCAAAGCTTGACACATTTAATACATAAACGCATTGACCGTATCAAAAGAGATACGGCAGGTGGACAAGTGCGTGAGCGAGGGAGCATTAATAACCTTTGGCGCCCTAGGTATATGGGCGAGGACATAAAGAATAAATGTGTCGCCGATAAGCAAGGTGTAACCTACGTTACCGAGGAGTAGAAAAGATGTCCGAGGATAAAGAAAATATATTGTTAGATAGTATAAAGGAGAAGGTAAGGAAGGTAAGGGAACACCCAGCGAAAGTCCTGCTTCTACCTCCACTATGCGCTGGCTACATTATCTTCTTCGGTGCATTGTATGCTAATGTTATAATGTATCATGCTAATGTATACACTAAGCGAAAGAGGAGGAAGTAACTGCCATATGGTGTCACATGAAATGATACAAAAAGACACGTGCCTCCCCCCCTCCCCCCTGCGCCGGGATCTATGTACCACCGTATACTATTGTATACGCTGCGCTAGCTACGTTCGCGTGATCGCTAAGAAAAAATGCCAGATTTAAAAAATACCCAAAACTATTTATACCAGATGGCAAAACCATTTGAAATAGGTGACCTAGTGCAGTATACTAAGGTCATCCCACTATATGTGCCAGCCGCATGCAGCGGAGTTGGCATTGTGATCCAAGTAGGAGCAGTCGATGTCAGAGTATACTCGATGACACAGAAGAAAAATATAACAGTATATGGGGCAAGCTGTAGGGTGTTGTCGCCGGTGAGGAATATTCAGAAGCAATGAACGACTTTAAGAACACTAAGCACACTATGCAGTACGCAGGGACCATTGAGGACGTACAAAAGATTAAAGAGCTAGCGGAAAGATTTGCTAATCGTAAGAAGGTACATAATAGATATAAGCTAAAGAACGTGAGCACTGAGATGCAATACCTTAATGAAGCTAAGACCGAGGCAAGCGTTGCTTTGATATGGGAGTTCGAGGATGAGTCTCAGTCATGGCCATTTATACGCAAGCTATACCGGTACTTGTCGCTTAGGATGACCGGTAGTGCTGAAGGCGTCTATGCCAACGACACCTCGCGTGCGTATAAGAACATGTCGTTAGGCTCGGAGTAGCGCTATGTACTTATATGGCAATAGAATACTTTACAGTCGGAGATTTAGTCAAGCTTAGTGAAGATTTATTTTATCGGTATGATAAGGATGAACCGTTTCGTTCCGCTGGGTCACACTCCGCATACTATGCCATAGGCATGAAGTCATGGATGCTTGGTATCGTTGTGAGAGTACGCGACACTGATACTTATTTGATTGAACCTGATGTGTCTATGGCACATCGGTTTATCTATGATGTGTACTGGACCGGTGGCATTGGGTTTCGCCGCGAACAGCACTGCGATTTATTTGCGATTAGCAAAGTTTGAATTTTCGTTCTATTTATTCACATGAGTGACACGGAAACTCGACGAATGATAGACAAGTATAGTTTCTCTTCTGGGGATATGGTTATTGATACCGTATCTGGCGAAAGAGGAATACTTCTTTCTAGGCGCCGCATGATCGGTGACATGTACAATCCTTCCCCTTTGTTTGTATGGGAGATCGCATGGTTCCCTCCTGTTAGTCCTAAGTCCCTAACATCTATCTGGCACCCTAAAGAATACCCTGAACATACTTTAATGCTGTCTATCGAAGAGGGTGACTTTTCCTACTACGAATCCCCCAAGCAGAAAACACTTATTTAGTTGCTGGGTAATGAGAAAATTTAGGGAAAAGTTTTCGCGAAAAATAAAAAAATTCGGATTCGTCCGAGATTAGTCCTTCCCGCTGATAGTTACAATGGGTGTTAGTTTTACTGGGAGGTCTTATGTATGCTCGAAAAAATGAAAACGGTCTTGGCGGGTGCCTTAACAATAACCGCTGTTAGTCTTGGGATTGCTACCTATCATGGCGTGGACGTATCTGAGCTGTCCGTGCCGCCTTTACCAGAGCAAGCACAAAGCTTCTTGTCGCCGTTGCTATACAACGCAAACGCAACACAAGAAAACATGGACGACATTGTTGTCGAAACAAGCGCTACGCGCATGCGCCGTCAGGTGCGTGATGCTGCTGTAGAAGTAATCACCCCACTGGGAAGAGGGTCTGGTACTCTTTTCAAGGTGGACGGGCACTATCTGGTGTTTACTGCCGCACACGTCATTAGAGATTTCCCTGTGGTAGCTATCGCAGGAAGAAACGGTGAGCAGGTATTTGGTACTACCATCCTAACTGCCACCAACGTTGATATGGCTATCATCCTTGTACCTGAGATGAACTCACGTACTCCGATGGCATATAAACCAGCAGACCACAGAAACATCGATGATCTAGTAGGAGAGGATGTGACCTATACAGGCTTTCCCTCTCACCATGATCTGTTGACCATCGATGGAGTTATTGCATCAGAAGAAGAGGGCAATCTTGTTATGCATTCCTATGCATGGCCAGGATCGTCAGGCTCTGGTGTTTTTGATATGAGAGGAAGATTTATTGGAGTTGTTCGCGCTGTTGATGTCGGTGTCTGGAGTTACCAGATGCCACCGCAGTTAGTTGAAGATATGGTTTGGATTGCTCCAGCTTGGGATATTTCAAAACGAGAGATTAGACAGCACTTAAGGGCGAGAGGTCAACAATAAAACAATAACTAAAATATGGGAGGACACCAAGTCATGAATAAATTATTTCTTTTGGTTTTTGCGGTGGCGACTGCGTTAACTGGATGTACTGGTGGGATCGATTATGTGGTCCACGGAGAGGGAGATGGAGAGACAGTATATGTAGAGGTACCGGGTGAGACAGAGTATATTGAGATTCCAATATACGTTGAAGTTGAAGTACCGGGCGAAACAGAATACGGAGAGATTTGGGTAGATTCTGATACACAGACTGCTGCAGTTGATGGAGTTGATATCCTTTGGGTTATTGACACATCTGGTTCCATGTACCGATATGATCCAGAGTTGATGGCAGGTATCGAGGCAATGATTAATGCACTCCCTGAAACTGGATGGCGCTTAGCTATGATGAGTAATGATCCTGCTAAAGCTTCAGTAGAAGCACAGTTCCCTCTCGTTCCCGGCGACGACATTGATGACGCTATGGATATGTATAATCTCATGGGTCGTGGTGGAAGAGAAGAAGGTTTTGATGCAGCATATGAATATATTGTTAACAACACATATGCCTCGACATGGATGCGTGAAGATGCAGCGCTGCTGGTTGTCTTTGTATCCGATGAAGAAGAGCAAAGCGATCAGCACATGATTAATGTAGCGGACTGGACTAGTTGGTTTAGTAGCCAGCGAGGAGGCTCAGCCTTTATGTCTAGCATCGTTAATGTAGCACATGCTGATTCTGTTTGTACTAGTCTTCCTAGTGCCATTGACATTGGTGATAGATATATGGAAGCAACAAACTTCTTTGGTGGTGTTATCGTAGATATCTGTGATGAGGACTGGTCACCGGGAGTGACAGACGCTACCTCAAATGTAGAACCATTTGAATCGATTGAGCTGACGTATGTTCCTTCACATGAAGAAACCATGCGCGTATTTATTAATGGCGCCCTCAACTGGGATTGGTATTATCAATCTTCTGACAACACTGTTTATTTTACAGTTATTCCTTCTGCGCATGAACATGTAGATGTTGCATATCATTATGATCCAGACGATCCATATGGTACTGGGGCTGACACAGGTGACACGGGCGACACTGGCGCATAGATAAAATGAAAGAGCGCTACTTTGATAGCGATATCGGTTTGTTCGTAATAGGCTCACTGGTACGCATAAACACTAGTGTACATGATGACTGTGACAATAAGATTGGACTTATTGTTAGCGGTGCCGATCCTTGGCGCTTGGATTCAATGGCACAAACAATAATAGAAAACTGGCTATACCGTGAAACCAACGATGACGGATATCTCCTTGAACCAGCATATGTTGTAAGGGTCGAAGGTTTAGATTATATTTATTCCGAAAGTGAGTTGGATTTAATCAACTCCCCAGATGTTGAAGAACGTGTAAAAAACGCTAGCAGCGACTAGTTTATATAGGAGAAATAACATGACTTCAGAACAATCCAACTTGTCTTCCAGTTTATCTGGGGCTTTCGATACATTATTAGAATCTTTACGATCAGCAGCGCCGCCGATTGTATATACCGTTACTGGCGAAGGCAGTGAGTGGTATTATGATATTTCAAAAAGAGCTATGGTGAGAGTACCCAATGGAACAGAAATCCAAATAGCAGAAAAGTATCCTGCCGACAAGCACGGTCGAATAGTTGCTCAAAGCATTAATAACGATCTCGTACGCATTCATCCTGATAGGATTTTTAAATCTTCTTTCCATTGATTAGCTAAACTTTGTTACAAAGATTTTACATTTCATAACGAGTTTACATTTTTCTGCTCTGTCAATACTTTTATCCATTCTCGTAGCTATTTATAGGGTACAAGGTGTCGCGACAGGAGTATACCAAATATGAAAATCAGTAGATTACAGCTTAAGAAGCTTATTAAAGAAGTAACAGAGAACATGCACGGCGAAGAAGAACAGCCGGCAGAAGCAGGACAAGACGCGGGTGCTCTCGACAGTGGAGCCGCAGGAGAACAAAAGTCTGATGTTAAGACCGCTCTCCAATATATTCAGAAGGTTGATAACAAAGGCGAGTATGCACAGATGGCTCAAGCTGTGATTCAACATGGGGCTAGTATTCCCGGCGGTAAAGCTATTCTCACAAAACTATACAGAGGACTTCCGGGTCTAATAAAAGGAATGTCAGAATCCAAACTCAACGAGGATGACGTACAGATGCAGCCCGGTGGCAACTGGGGTCAGCCCCTTCCCGGCGAAGAGGAAGCTGGCATGGTAGACGTGGAGTCCCTTGCTATGGACATCGTGAGCGTGCTTGAGGGAATCGAACACAACGACGCTGTAGACGCCTTAACACTTGCCGCAGAGACACTTGGCTTGGCTCCTCCCGAAGAAGAATCACGCCCTATCGGGTTCAGAGAAGGTAAGACATTGCCTCCGCACTGGCTTGAGCAGGGTATCAAAGCAGATCCCATGTGTGATGAAAAGGTGCCCGATGGTGCGTCCATGGGAGAGTATAAGAAGTGTCTCAAGAACCCTGCTGCTTATCAAAGACCTGAACGTGGTAGCCTTAGAGAAAACCTGCGTGAAGCTTTAATTAAAGGAAGCTTCAAGAGAGCGCTAACTAATGCCCTCAAAGAGTAAAGCGCAGCAACGCTATATGGGCATGGTGCATGCCTGTAAGAAAAGTGATTATAAAGATTGTGCCTCCAAAGAGGTAGAGGATACAGCAAGGGGAATGAAAGCCAAAGACGCTAAAGATTTCGCCAGCACTAAACATAAAGGACTTCCTGACAAGAAAGAGAAAAATGAAATGAAAGATTTAATCAAACAAATGGTGAAAGAAGCAATGGAGGATATGCAACCTCCACAGGGTGAACCCTTGGAAGGTCAACAGCTACTTGATGCTTTGGCTTCTGATATCTCTGATATGTTTAAGGATATCAATGGGATACGACCACGCTGGCTCGACTTCAGTGCAATGTCGCTGGAAGAGCTTGAGCAGTTACATGATCAAGTTTCTCAATCGCATAGCGACTGGTGGAACCAAGAGCGAGTTGAGCAAGACTTAGACGACTTGGCATACGACGACGAGGCTGCAACAAAAGACCTGCCTCAGTATAATGATGAATGGGACGACCAAGATGCTCCGTATGATACAGCCGCCGAAGCAGGAGAAGAAGAAGCCAAGCAAAGTGGAATGGGCAGACGCTACAGTCCCGGCAAGTTGCGTGAAAGCACAATGCGCAGAAACACTGCGAACAAACTTTACAATCTTTTGATTATGGAGCAAGAGTATGGTATCATAACACCACAAGAACTTGCAGAACTCAAGAGCGCAATTAATAAGGTTCTAGGAGTTAACGTGGGGAACCTACTGTGAAGATCGAAGATTTAAAAGAAGCTGTGTCTGAAATGATGAATGAGATCTTTGAAATGGATCCCGGTGAGGAAAACATTTCACAAGTTGCTCTGGATAAACATGATGATGACGAATATAAAAAGAATCAGTTTCGATCTTTGTCCTCCAAGGCTTCTGAAGCAGAAAGAAAAGTATTAAAGATGTTAGCTACCTTAACATACAAAGGCAAGGTAGGCAACAGGTCAGTTGAAGACATGGTTCAATTAGTTGGCAGGCATGCCGGTCTTGACATGGGCGGCTGGCCAGTGCGCAAAGAAGCGTGGAAAGATTTTACCTTAGAT
>PVBE012598036.1_pt1 | contig 11756 bp, 11 predicted proteins | sample 1631181 | NCBI WGS metagenome assembly PVBE01 (sample SAMN08397723, study PRJNA350692) | Marine metagenome, whole genome shotgun sequencing project. | isolation source: water | place: Pacific Ocean | collected 2012-04 | reverse complement strand
CCCAAGTGAAACAACTTCTCCTATTGTTAAAGCAAGTCTTGGAAACTAAAATGCTCCACCTGGAAGTTCTTTTAGCAGTCTTCATTAAATAGGGGCTTGGACTAAAATGTTGTTGAAAGAGGAATTTTATGAACACTTTAAAACAGATTAAGATTATTTTAATATGGTAGTAATTCATGCTGATATCTGGATAATAGTTATGTTTTTCGGTTTTCTTGTAATGCTTGAACATCATGTTGATGGCTATACCAATCACCTTTCCTTCCGGGTATCCCAGCTTGATTAGTTCTTTTCCTCTTAATATTAATTTCTTCATGATATCTTAAACGGAAGATACCTAACTACAATGTTTGGTAATTGGTTCAGTTGTCGAGAACTATTTGAAATATTCTCACTCTACCAACCATTCCTAACCCCAAAACTGATAAACCGACAACCTGCTAAACCCATTTCGAACTCAATTCCTCATCTTTGTAAAGCTATGATTTCCATTCAAGTGGACAACGAAGTAGAAGTTCGGCAGCTTACACCCAAAGATGCGCAGCCACTCTATAAATTGGTTGAAGCTAATAGGTCGTTTCTTGGAGAATGGATGCCTTGGGTAGCTGAAACAAAATCAGCAGTAGATACGGGCAACTTTATTCAACGTGAAACAGATCGGTACATCGAAGGAAAGGCTATAGCGGGTGGTATTTGGTATAATGGAGAGTTGTGTGGGACCTGCGGTTTTAACAGAATTGATTCAAACCACCTTCAAACTGAAATCGGTTATTGGTTGAATGAACCTTTGCAAGGCCGTGGAATTGTGAGTCGTGCTTGCCAGGGGCTCATCAATTTTGGCTTTCAGACATTCAAGATTTTAAGGGTCGAGATTCGCTGCCTCGAGGGGAACTTTAGAAGCCAGGCCATAGCTGAAAGATTGGGTTTCAAGCTTGAAGGCGTTTTAAGAAATGCAGAAATTCGCCATGATGGAATTCCACACAACCTTTTGATTTTTGGTTTGCTTCGCGAAGAATGGCGAGTGCAGATTTGGCGAAGAACGGAGGAAGATTCAATAACCTAATGATGAAGATTCTGTTTTCGATTGTTGCCTGTGTTGCGCTCAGTTACGCTGCTTTGTGTTTTCTCGCCTGGAAATTTCAAACCAAACTCATTTTTCACCCTTCAAATCTGCCTAACAATTTTCAGTTCGGTTTCCAGGAAGATTTCGAGGAAGTTTGGTTAAAAGCAGAGGATGGTGTGAAACTGCATGGACTCTGGTTTCATGCCCAGGAAAGTAGAGGCACGGTTCTGTTTTTCCATGGTAACGCAGGAGCAATGGATGATTGGGGCCATGTTGCTCCTGATTTTCTCCAACATGGATACAGCGTGTTGGTTACTGATTACAGAAGTTTCGGAAAGAGTGAAGGCAAGATTGAAAGTCAGGAACAGCTTTTTGCTGATGCCAGGAAGTTTTGGGATTTTCTGGAAGCTAAAGGAGAAAACAACATTTTAATCTGCGGTCGTTCAATCGGAACTGGAATCGCCACGCAGTTAGCATCAAAAGTTTCCTCTTCGTGTTTGATTTTGGAAACACCTTATTATTCGGTTTTGGAATTGGCCGTACATTATTTCCCGTTTCTTCCTCATCAACAGCTTTCCAGGTTTCCGCTTGAAACCAACTTGTACATCAAAAATGTCAAAATACCTATTTACGCGATTCATGGAACCAGTGACAAAGTCATCCCTTTCTCTCACGCTCAAAAATTGGCCGATGAATTCGCTAGAATTAATTTTACCGTGGTAAAAGGTGGTGAACACAATGACCTCGGTCTTACCCCGGAATACAATCACTTTTTGAAAGAAGCGCTTCAACAATCAGAAAATCCTTAAATCATGAAATTTATTATCCCTGTTGTTTCTATTCTGCCACTTTTTCTGACTTCTCCAATCAATGCCCAGGATTACACGGGTATATGGCAGGATAACCCTGTTAACACCATTGACGTAAATGGTGGAGCAACTATCGGTTCTGGTTTTTCCGGGGTAAATACCTCTCCAGCCAATGGTGCCATCATAGAAGGAAAAGTTGGGATTGGCACTGCCACTCCTTTGCAAAAATTGCATGTTGAAGGAGATTTGCTGGTTGCCGGTGCTGATTTATTGTTTTCACAGGCTGCAGTTACCAATGTTGATTATATCAGCTATTCAGATGTTGCAAACCTGGGTGGTGGCGGAGTGTTTACCCTTTTCACGGATGGCGTCATGGGCGGACAATGGGATATTCCCACAGGCGGTTTAAGCGCAAAAGGCATTTATGTTGATGGACAACTGGGAATTGGAACAACGGTTCCGGATCAACGACTGGATGTAAAAGGCTGGATTGAATTAGGAAATGAGGTCACCGGTGTTGCCGGAACTGCCGGAAGTATAAGGTATCACTCCAGTGCTAAGATTCAATTTCACGATGGCTCGCAGTGGATTGATCTGCTGGCGAGCAATAATGTTGATGATGACTGGACACGTTCGGGTGGAGGCGTTCCAACTAACCTAGATAGCATATATCATATGGGCTCGGTTGGAATTGGTGCCGCAGTACCACAATATAAATTTCATGTCACTGGAGAAAACTTTGGTGTTAATGGCGATCGTTACCTGGCATGGTTTAACTCAACAGGTTTGGACGATGGAGGTGTTTTGATCACCATTGCCGATGACAATGCAGATGAAAGTGCTTTTGTTGTTAACAACTCAGCATTAGGGTTAACCGACATGTTTAATGTAAGAAGTGATGGCCATGTTGGTATCAATACCAGTGCGCCAAGCGCCCCATTGGATGTTCATGGGGATGTGCACATTGATGGCAACAAACCGATTGTGATGAGACGGTTTGAGAATTTGGGTGACAGTCCGAATTACAACACTGGCTATTCCACTGCCCGATACGCTGCAGCCATAACAGGGTGGGGAACAGAAGATGGTGATATTGATGAGAATGGAGCAGGGAATATGTTGTTAATGTTCATGTGGGAGAACACCACGACCAACACATGGTGGATCAGAGCTGATATGCGCACGCACAACAACCATGAAAATTGGTTTGTGGATATTATGTACATCGATAAACACCTTGTCGATCAAGTTGGAACCTGGACCTCATCACCAATGTAATTACTGGTAAAAATTAGTAGTTGTTAACGTTCAGCTGGTAACATAATCTTTTGGTTTTAAGGGGTTTAATAAAAGATTTTCATAGTTTTGTCCGGCTTTTCAAAACAAAAATTAACTACATAAAACCGAAAACCACATTATGAAACAGTTTTTCTCTCTCTCAGTCATTGCCGTTATGCTCTTCACGCTTGTTTCTTCCTGCGGAGAGGATCCCAAAAGTGCCTTGATGAAGGTCAACAAGGACATTTATAAACAAGCACTTCGATTCAGCGATATCAACGTTGCAACCCATGCCATTTATAATATCATGGCTTTAAGCCCCAACGATTCATCTTACCTTGATTCTTTGTGCATGCTCTATTTCAATGGCCGCGCAAGTTTGCAATGTATAAATGTGGGTATGTCCATTCTGGAAAACAATCCGAATGACACCACAATTTTGGAAATGGTAGCCATTTCAAAACAAGCTATTGGTGCATTGAAAGAAGCACATGACGATTATGAAAAATTGTATGGCATGTCTAACAAGGCTTACCATCTGTATCAAATGGCTTCTATCAATTACAACCTGAAGCGATTGACAGAAGCACAAACTGCCATCAATCAGTTGGCGCAACATCCTGATTTCGAAAAAGAAGAAGTGAACATTAATTATGGCCAGGGAAAAAACCAAAAGGTGCCCATGACGGCTGCTGTATGGAATATTCAGGGTGTTTTGGCATTGGAAAACAAAGATGCTGCAACTGCTCAACAAGCTTTCGCGAAAGCGGTTGAATTGTATCCTGAATTTATTTTAGCAAAATCAAACCTCGAAGCTTTGGAAAAACAAGCCCAGGGCGGTGGACAGTAGTTCACAAATCGATAACTTAAATGAGGCTGGTCGTGATGACCGGCCTTTTTTTTTGATGACAGCCTAAATTGGAATAGTCAATTTCTTATTTTCATTCCCCACATTTTTAATCACTATTTGAAATATACCCGTAGATGGTATTAAAGAGCTAAATCATGGCACACAGAATCAACAACTTCGAAGAGTACAAAACCGAATATCAAAACAGCGTTGAAAACCCCGAAGCTTTTTGGGAAGAACAGGCAAACCGGTTTCAATGGAGAAAAAAGTGGGACAAAACCCTGGAGTGGAATTTCTCAGAACCGCGCATTGAATGGTTTAAGGGAGGAAAAATGAACATCACGGAAAATTGCCTGGATCGACACCTTGCAGAGCGAGGCGATAAAACTGCCATTCTATGGGAGCCCAATGATCCGAACGAAGAGGCCATTCATTTAACTTATCGTCAATTGCATCAAAAAGTTTGTGAATTCGCCAATGTGCTGAAAGCCAATGGAGTTAAAAAAGGGGATCGTGTATGCATTTATATGCCTATGGTGGTGGAATTGGGTATTGCTGTTTTGGCTTGTGCCAGGGTTGGGGCTGTGCACTCTGTAGTTTTCGCTGGATTTTCTTCGTCCGCTCTTGCCGATCGAATCAATGATTGCATCTGTAAAGTTGTACTCTGTTCAGATGGAAATTTTCGTGGTGCAAAGAAAATTAACATCAAATCGATTGTTGATGAAGCTGTTGATGCATGCCCTTGTGTAGAAAGCGTAATTGTGTTGAAAAGAACCGGTGAGGAAATCAATATGAAAGAGGGCAGAGATCATTGGTGGCACGATGAACTGGCCAAGGTAGATGCCAACTGTCCAGCTGAGGAAATGGATGCTGAAGACGTGTTGTTCGTGCTTTACACTTCTGGCTCAACCGGAAAACCGAAGGGGGTTGTTCACTCCTGTGCTGGCTACATGGTTTTTACCGAATACAGTTTTAGAAACGTATTTCAATACAGGGAAGAAGATGTTTACTGGTGTACAGCAGATATCGGCTGGATAACCGGTCATTCATACATTATTTATGGACCGCTACTGGCCGGGGCTACCACCATGATGTTCGAAGGAGTTCCTACCTATCCCGATGCAGGAAGGTTTTGGGATATCTGCGATAAACACCAGGTGAATATCTTTTACACAGCTCCGACTGCTATTCGCGCCCTGATGGGTCATGGTGAAGAAGTAGTAACCCGAAGCAAGCTGGATTCCTTGCGCGTTTTGGGAACCGTGGGAGAACCAATCAACGAAGAAGCCTGGCATTGGTATAATGACCTGGTGGGCAAAAACCGTTGCCCCATTGTGGACACCTGGTGGCAAACCGAAACCGGTGGAATTATGATTTCACCAATGGCGGGAATAACCAAATTGAAGCCAAGTTTCGCCACATTACCCTTGCCTGGTGTTCAACCTCTTTTGGTTGACGGTGAAGGAAATGAAATAGAAGGCAACGGAGTGGAGGGCAACTTGTGTATCAAGTTTCCCTGGCCAGCGATGGCTCGTACCACCTATGGAGATCACGGAAGATTTAAGAATGTCTATTTCTCTACCTACGAAAATCTGTACTTCACAGGAGATGGTTGCAAACGCGATGAAGACGGCTATTACCGGATAACCGGAAGGGTAGATGATGTAATCAATGTTTCTGGTCACCGAATCGGAACCGCTGAAGTAGAGGATGCACTTGACACACATGAAGAGGTTGTCGAAGCTGCAGTTGTTGGATATCCACATTCCATAAAAGGGCAGGGGATATATGCTTATGTAACCACGCACCACGAAATTTCAAATGAAGAAACTTTACGAAGCGAATTGGTCGCTGCCGTAGCTAAAGTCATCGGACCGATTGCAAAGCCCGATCAAATTCAGTTTGTACCAGGCTTGCCAAAAACCCGATCTGGCAAAATAATGCGTAGAATTCTTCGGAAAGTAGCAGAAGGTGAGGTTTCCAATTTGGGCGATACTTCAACACTCTTGGATCCTTCGGTTGTGGAGGATATCAAGGCTGGAGCGCTGGTGTGATTCAGCCTCATTGTGTAAATCAAAAAGTATAAACCTACCTTTGCGGCCATGAAAATTACGGCAGCACTCATCGCTGAAATTTTGGGCGGCTCTGTTGATGGAAACCCTGAAGCAGAAGTTTCGAACCTTGCCAAAATTGAAGAAGCCAAAGAAGGCGATCTTTCTTTTATAGCCAATCCGAAATACGAGAAATGGGCAACCAGAACGAAAGCATCCGTGTTGGTAGTTTCAGAACAATTGTATCCTGAATCTTCGCTTTCTGCAACATTGGTAAGGGTTGCTGATCCTTATTCAGGTTTTGGGAAGCTGATGAGCCATTTTCACAATGCAAAACCCCGCAAATCTGGAGTGCATCCAAGAGCTTGGGTTCATCCAACCGCAACTGTTGGCGAAAACTGCTTCATCGGTCCAAATGCAGTGATCGGGGAGGGCGCATCCATTGGCGATAATTGCCAGGTATTTGGAGCTGCCAATGTTGGGGATCGTTCACAAGTGGGCAATGATACAGTGATTTTTGGTGGCGCTATTATTTATCCCGATTGTGTGGTTGGCAATAACTGCATCATCCACTCAAGTGCTGTGGTGGGCAGCGATGGTTTTGGATTTGCCGAACAGGCAGATGGGCGCTATGAAAAGATTCCCCAAATCGGAAATGTGATTATTGAAGACAGCGTAGAGATTGGCGCTAATACAAGTATTGATCGTGCTACTATGGGATCAACAATCATCCGAAATGGTGTGAAACTCGATAACCTCGTTCACATTGGTCACAATTGTGAGATTGGCGAGAATACTGCCATTGTGGCTATGACAGGTGTTTCGGGAAGTACCAAAATCGGCAAACGCTGTCAGATTGGTGGGCAAGTCGGATTTATCGGCCACCTCCAGATTGCCGATGATGTAAAAATTGTAGCCCAGAGTGCAGTCGTCAAAAACATCACCGTACCCGGAACCGTTTGGATGGGCTCACCTGCTATTCCATATAAAGATTGTTTCCGATCCATTGCCGTTTACAAACGGCTTCCTGAATTAGATTTCAAACTGAAAAAACTGGAAGACAAGCTGGAAGAATTGTCTTGATCTGGTTTCTCAACTGAACAGATGTAAATGGTAAAACAAAACACCATTAAAGAAGAAGTGAGTATTTCCGGTGTGGGCCTCCATACCGGTGAAAGTGTAAATATGAAAATCTGTCCTGCGCCTCCCAATCATGGCGTAAAATTCAAAAGGGTTGATTTGGAAAACACACCGATCGTAAAAGCCGATGTTGACTATGTGGTAGATGTTTCAAGAGGAACCACCCTTGAGTTAAACGGTGTGAGGGTAGCAACCGTTGAGCATGTTCTTGCAGCCTTGAAGGGTTGTGAGGTGGACAATGTGATGATTGAACTTGACTCTTCAGAAGTGCCGATAATGGACGGAAGTTCCAAGGTATTTGTAGATGTTCTCGGTAAGGCGGGAATTGATGAACAAGATGAAGAGCGGTTGTATTTTGAATTGACCGAAAACCTTCATTACAGCGATACTGAAAACCAGGTTGACATGGTTGCAATTCCTGCCACTGATTACCAGGTAACTGTCATGATCGATTTCAACAGCAAGGTGTTAGGTTCACAGCATGCTCATTTCGATAGCATTAAGCAATTCAATGCTGAATTTGCTGATGCGCGAACCTTCTGCTTTTTGCATGAATTGGAGTTTTTGCTAGAACACAACCTCATCAAAGGCGGAGATCTAGACAATGCAATTGTAGTGGTTGACCACGCGGTTCAACCAGAAGAAATATCGAAGTTGGCCGGACTGTTTAACAAACCTTCAATTGAAGTAAAGGAAGAAGGAATTCTCAACAACATCGATCTCAGATATGCCAACGAACCTGCCCGGCACAAACTGTTGGATGTTGTTGGTGACCTCTCGTTGATCGGAATACCATTAAAGGCAAAGATTATTGCCTCAAGACCAGGGCATGCTGCCAATATTGAATTTGCCCGACAGTTGAAAAAGCATATTAAGAAAATGGGCAAGGTAGTGGTACCGCATTACGACCCCAATGCTGAACCTGTTTACGATATCAAAACGATTCAAAATTGGTTACCGCACAAGTACCCATTCTTGTTAGTTGACAAGGTGATTGAAATGAGTGAAACGCATGTGGTGGGTCTGAAGAACGTGACTTTCAACGAACCATTCTTTACCGGACATTTCCCCGGTAACCCAATTATGCCGGGCGTTTTGCAAATTGAAGCCATGGCACAGGTGGGTGGTATGTTTGTGCTGAGAACAGTCGATGAACCCTGGAAATACGACACTCTTTTCCTCAAAATAGAAAACGCCAAATTCAAGAGTATGGTGATTCCAGGGGATACGCTCATTATTAAAATGGAACTGCTCGGACCGATCAGGCGAGGCATCTGTGAAATGAAAGGGACTGTCTTTGTAGGCAATAAAATCTGTGCCGAAGCCAATATGGTCGCACGAATCGTAAAACGAGAAGAAGTTTGATTTACCCATGACCCAGCCCCTTTCATACGTTCACCCTCAAGCCAAAGTAGCTGATACAGTGGTGATTGAACCGTTTGTGACCATCGGTAAGAATGTTGAAATTGAGGAAGGAACCTGGATTGGATCCAATGTTACCATCATGGAAGGTGCCCGAATAGGGAGGAACTGCAGAATTTTCCCTGGCGCAGTAATTTCGGCCATTCCGCAAGACTTGAAATTTGAAGGCGAAGAAACCATCCTGGTTATTGGCGATAATGTAACTATTCGTGAATGCTGCACACTAAACCGAGGCACCAAATACAGCAATAAAACAGTGATCGGTAATAATTGCCTTTTAATGGCCTATGTACACGTTGCGCACGATTGCATTATTGGTGACAATTGCATTTTGGCCAACAACACCACTTTGGGCGGCCACATTGAAATCGGAGACCATGCCATTATCGGGGGAGCATCGGCCATTCACCAGTTTGTTAAAATCGGCCGCTACGCATTCCTATCCGGGGGAGCTTTAGTCGGAAAAGATGTTCCACCTTACACAAAGGCAGCCCGTTACCCACTTTCGTATGTTGGCGTTAATTCCGTGGGTTTAAGAAGGCATGGATTCGATTCCGATAAGATCAACCATATCCTCGATATTTACCGAATCTTGTTTGTGCGCCACACGAATGTTTCCAAAGCACTGAATATCATTGAAGCTGAAGTTCCGGCATCTCCTGAACGTGATGAAATCATTGTTTTTGTGCGAAATTCTGTGCGTGGCATCATGAAAGGATTTTCAGCCCGCCATGAGAGTAACTCTTGACAAAGTCGGTAAAAAATTCCTGAAGCATTGGATATTTCGGGATTTGGATTTAACGTTTGAACAAGGACATTGCTATGGAATTTCAGGGCCCAATGGTTCCGGAAAAAGCACTGTGATTCAGATTCTTTCCGGCAGCCTTTCTCCTTCATCTGGCAACGTAAAATATACAGGCAATGGCAACAACATTCATGTTGGCGATGTGTTTAAACAAGTTTCGATGGCCGCGCCTTACCTTGAATTAGTCGAGGAATTTACTTTGAACGAGTTGATGAAATTCCATTTTAAGTTGAAACCTCCGGTGAAAGGAGTTGGCATTGATGAGGTTCCTGCAATGCTGCTGCTCGAAGATCAATTGCAAAAACAAATTCAACACTTTTCATCTGGTATGAAACAACGATTGATGGTTGGATTGGCAATTCTCACAAAATCGAATCTGTTGCTGTTAGATGAACCCACCGCCAACCTTGACGCAACCGGAATTGAATGGTTCAATGCTCTGTTGACACGGCATTTAAGTGATCGCCTGGTGGTGGTGGCATCGAATCAAACGCACGATTTTGTACATTGCAAGGAAGTGCTTAACATGCATGATTTGAAAACTAACCCTTCATGAAAAACGTGTCCAACTGGATTTGGATTGGCCTTGGCCTGGTGATGGCTGTTGCCGTAGTTTGGGTTTTTAATGACATTATCACTTATTTGCTGATTGCCGGGGTCATTTCATTGGTTTCAAATCCCCTGGTTGAATTGTTTCAAAAAATCAGGATTGGAAAATATCAAATGCCGCGTACTGGAAGTGCGATTTTAACATTGATTGCGCTTTCCCTCATAGTGGTTGGTTTGTTGTCGCTTTTCATTCCCCTGGTGATGGATGAGTACAGAATCATTTCTTCCATCAATGCTTCTGAGATTTACCAAAGCCTTGAAGGCCCCATGATGCAGGCCCAACTGTGGATGGACCAATATGAGTTTTCCAAAACTTCGGGCCAGTCTTCTTCCGAATATTTGCAGGAACAACTGCTGGCATTCATTAAAGTCACCGACATCACCAATATATTTCAAAACCTGTTTGGCACTGTGGGCAACATGCTGATGGGCACATTCATTGTCACTTTCATCCTGTTTTTTTTCCTGAAAGAGGAAGACATGTTTTACCGGCTGCTGATGAGCATAGTGCCTGTTAAACTCGAAAACCACTTCGCCAATATCTGGACCCACTCACGCGATTTGTTAAGGCGCTATTTCGTTGGCATTGTAATGCAGCTATCCATCATTGCCACACTGGTTTCTTTGGGCATGTGGGCCCTGGGTGTTGACAACGCCCTGCTCATAGGATTTTTTGCCGGCCTCATCAACATCATACCCTATGTAGGGCCATTGATCGGGGCATTGTTCGGCATTCTAATCGGTGTAAGCGTAAACCTGCATTTGCCCTTTTATCCCGACATGACGCTGCTAATCGGGAAAATGGCATTGGTTTTTGGAACTGTACAGATTCTGGATAATTTTGTGTTTCAACCCTTCATTTTTTCCAACTCTGTTCGTGCGCATCCATTAGAGATCTTTATAGTTATACTGGCCGCAGCCAGTATGGGTGGAATTGCGGGTATGATTCTCGCCATACCGGTTTATACAATTGTTCGAGTTGTGGCGCGCGAATTTTTCAGCGAATGGAAAGTGGTTAAGAATTTAACCGAAGAGATGTAAGATGTGAAAATCAGAGGCCACTGCTTAAGGAGAAACAAAACCATGGTGCTCTGCACAAAATCAATCAGAGCATAATCCGGGTTAAACTAATTCGTACCGCAATTCAACCATTCCATCTTTGTAAGTTGTAACATCCTGTAAATGCAACTGTTGTTCAAGGCCAATAAAGTCGAAGAACAATTTACCTTCTCCTAATATAACCGGCATTATTGAAACAATGATTTCGGTTGCCACGCGGGCACGAAGACACTCTTTTGTTACCATAGAACCACCAACCACCCAAATGTTTTGATGGACAGGTTTCAGGTCGTTGTTGAAGAAGTCTCCGAGGCCGCCATTATAAAATTCCACGGATTGTTTTTCAGCAACCAATGCTCTGCTGGTGAGTACAAAAACAGGTACATCGCCATATGGCCACCCAAGTTGAAGCGCATGCTCGTAAGTTCGCGAGCCCATTACATAACAGTCTATTGACTTATTGAATTTCTCAATGTCATCATCATTCAGGATTATACCCTTTTCGTAGTGATCGGTTGATTTAAGCCATTTGTAAGCCGTCAGCATAAAGTGGACTAATTAGGGATAAAGCTAAGAGACAGTTTTATTTAACTTCAAAGGGTTCTTTGAAGGCATTGTTAACCTAAAAGTTCATTAAAATGACAAAGACAAAAAAGAGTGCCGAATCGGT
>PVBE010248438.1_pt1 | contig 11757 bp, 8 predicted proteins | sample 1631181 | NCBI WGS metagenome assembly PVBE01 (sample SAMN08397723, study PRJNA350692) | Marine metagenome, whole genome shotgun sequencing project. | isolation source: water | place: Pacific Ocean | collected 2012-04 | reverse complement strand
GATGAGATGAAAAAGTACTTTTTGATGATTTTTCTTCCTTCAGTGGTATTGGTTGGAATAGTCCTTTTGATCTTCTATGTTTCCTTTACTCGTATCGAGGGAAAGATTCTTGAGAAGAATGAAATTCGTGTTGTCCAATTTCAATCAGAAATAATGCACAAGGCATTGAACTCTATTGTTTCAGATCTGCTGTTTTTATCTGGGCAAACTATTTTACAAAAACTGGCAAAAGAGAAAAAAGCAACCTCTCGTAAAATAGTCGCAAATGAATACCTCTCTTTTTCTAAAAACAAACGAACCTATGATCAAATCCGTTTTCTTGATATGAACGGAACAGAAATAGTAAGAGTCAATTTTAATCATGGACAACCTCGAATCGTGTTAGCAGAAGCACTTCAGAATAAAGCAAAACGGCACTACTTTGAAAACACGCTGCAAAGAAAACGGGGAGACGTTTTTATCTCTCCATTTGATCTCAATTTAGAAAATGGAGAAATTGAAAATCCAGCAAAACCTGTGATTCGCTTTGGTACACCCGTTTTTGACGGAGCCAACCAAAAAAGTGGAATAGTAATTCTCAACTATCTAGGGGCAGAAATGCTACAGCAACTTGAGCGATTGTCTGAAGGGAGCCTTGGGCAATTTGTCCTTCTCAATTCAAAAGGACAGTGGCTCAAGGGCTTGAATCCAGAAGATGATTGGGGTTTTATATATAAAAAGAAAACTATGCAAGCTTTGGACGATTCATTTCCTGATGCCTGGAGGCAAATCAATCAAGCGGGCTCTGGTCAATTTTACACAGCAAAAGGATTGTTTACCTTCGAAACCATTTTAAAACCTCTCTCAGATTTTGATTCCAATCTTTCTGGAAGCCATTCTTGGAAAGTTGTGTCATATGTACCACCTGAGTTATTGAACACAAGATTCCATCAGCTCTTATTCGGACTGTTAATCCTTTATGGGCTTTTATCAATTGGGTTATCACTACTTTCTTGGTATTTTGCAACAGCCCTAATGCACCGAAAAACAGAAGCTCTGAAGCGTCAACAAACAGAGAAAGATCTCAAACTATCGCTTCAAGAAAAGGTAGTACTCTTACAAGAGATCCACCATCGGGTTAAGAATAATTTACAAGTCATTTCCAGCCTATTAAAAATTCAGGCACGGTATATTGAAGATAAAGAAACTCTCGCAATATTCCAAGAAAGTAAGGATCGTATCCATGCCATGTCGGCTATTCATGAAACCCTTTATCAATCGGACGATCTGGCAAATATTCACACTAAAGATTATATCAAAAAGTTAGTGGACAACTTGTTCTTATCTTATGGGCTGGATGAGATTGTATCGATCATTGAGGTTCAAGACATCCCTTTACGTGTTGATGATGCGATTTCATGTGGTTTGATCATCAATGAGCTGGTTTCCAATTCATTGAAGTACGCTTTTTCTGGTGTACAAAAAGGAAAAATTACAATCATGATGAGCATGAATGCCGATGGTAAAATCCTATTAACAGTGAGTGATAATGGGGTTGGGCTCCCTGAAAATTTGGATATTACTACCAATAAAACAATGGGCCTACGATTGGTCCATCTCATGGTTGATGAACTCCAAGGAGATATCCAGGTTGATAAACATAAAGGAACCCAATTTCAGATTCAATTTGTTCTAACCCAACCCGTAGTGGCTTCCAATAGTCAAGAATAACATCTCACCGCAGAAAATCTAAAAAAGCCTCCAAAAGGACATTTCATTTATTAATCCGGACTGTTAATATCAAATATTTATTCTTGAAACTATATTGATATAACATTAATTAATTGATATAATTATGTATTTAAAATAAATAAAAATATGTTTGACAATCACTATTAAATTAATTTAGTATGTATGGTAAGACGTTTCGTGTATAGAGAACAGTAATATAATCGCTCACCATCCGGCACAAGCTAAGAAGTTGTTGAAAGTAATCCTAGGGACTAACGCATTAGCGCCATAGATTTTTCAATACACCACGCTAACGCATACTCTCAATGGTTTTTCGAACTTTCAAACAGCTTCTAGAGCTGGAAGAAACCCAAAACCAGAGAGGTGCGAATGACCAAATCAAACCCCAAAGAAAATCTAGCGGAAGATACTTCCATACAAAATCAGACGGGTTTTAACCGGCGTCGGTTTCTTCAACTCCTGACGGTAAGTACCACGGCAGCTGTTGTTAATCCGTTGAACGTTTTAGGGGCACAGGATGTGATTGTTGATGTTGAGAATCCGCTCAAACACTATCCAAACCGCGGTTGGGAGAAGGATTACCTGGATCAATATCATTATGACCGTACTTTTACCTGGATCTGTGCCCCAAACGATACACACATGTGCCGGATGCGGGCTTTTGTCCGAAATGGAATCATGATTCGTAGTGAACAGAATTACGACCATGACCGGTGTGGCGATCTCTACGGCAATAAGACCTCTAAATCATGGAATCCTCGTGGGTGCTTAAAAGGTTTTACCTTCCAGCGAAGAGTTTACGGTCCGTATCGTCTCGGTGGGCCAGTGATTCGTAAAGGTTGGAAAGAATGGGCTGACGCAGGATTTCCTTCTCTCTCCGACAATCCGAATTTACGCACCCAGTATAAGTTTGATGACCGTGGGAATGATGCCTTTGTCCGAGTTTCCTGGGAGAAAGCATCGGATTATTGTGCTCAGGGCCTGTTGGCTGTGGGCCGTACCTATAGTGGTTCGGAAGGTAAACGTCGTCTGATGACGGACGGTTACGAGGAGGAGATGTTGGAACACTGGCACGGCGCAGGAACTCGCACAATGAAGATTGGCTCTTCGCTTCCACTCCACGGGGTTATGGGCAAATTTGGTCTCTTTCGTTATGCCAATATGATGGCCCTGGTTGACCATCACGCTCGTGGTGCCAAACCTGATGAAGCTCAGGGAGCGCGAGAGTGGACGGAATATACCTGGCGCGGTGATCAGGCTCCTGGCCAGCCGTTTGTCCACGGTTTACAGACTTCTGACATCGATATGTCCGATCTGCGCTTTTCCAAGCTCACAATTCAGATAGGTAAAAATCTGGTTGAAAATAAGATGCCCGAATCTCACTGGCTCAACGAGATCATTGAGCGGGGTGGCAAGATTGTCACCATTACCCCTGACTATAATGCGCCATCGGCCAAAGCCGATTACTGGATCGGCACCCGCCCCGGATTGTCTGATACGGCGGTTCTTCTTGCAGTCACTAAAATCTTAATGGACAATAATTGGATCGACCGAACATTCGTCAAGCAGTTCACCGATTTCCCACTATTGGTTCGGACAGACACACTGCGTCGTCTGCGACCTGAAGAAGTCATTCAGGGTTACCAAAACAAAGACCTCCGCAATGGGCCTTCTTACAAAATCCAGGCCTTGACGGATGAACAACGGGAAAGGATTGGGGATTTCACTCTCTGGGATGAAAAGGTTGGTAAAGTGGTTGCAGTCAACCGAGAAGATGTTGGTGAGAAAGCGAACATGAATGCCGCCCTGGTCGGAATTTTCAAAGTCCAAACCGTGAATGGCCAGGAAGTCGAAGTCATGCCTGCCTACGAGATGTATAAGCGTCATCTCGAGGATTATGACCTCAAAACGGTTGAAGAGATCAGCGGTGCCAAACCGGAACTCGTTGAGCGACTGGCTCGGGATATTTGGGAAACCACCCAGGCAGGACATCCTGTTTCCCTCCATCATGGCGAGGGCACAAACCACTATTTCCATGGCACGCTGCACAACCGAGCCTGCCATCTTCCTCTAATGTTAACTGGCAACTTTGGCAAGCATGGCGCTGGTGTCTTTACCTGGGCCGGTAACTATAAAGGGGGACTCTTTCAGGCGTCATCCTGGACTGGTCCTGGAGTTGGCTCTTACACACATGAAGACCCTTTCAACCCAGTGCTTGATGAAAACGTTCGCATCGACCATCACCACTTGAAGAATTATACCTATGGGGATGATGTGGCTTTCTGGGGCCATGGTGACCGCCCCCTGATCGTCGAAACGCCTGAAGGACGGAAGGTTTTCACTGGTAAATCCCATATGCCGACACCCACAAAGCTAATGTGGTACAACAACGCCAATCTGATTAACCAGGCCAAGTGGGTCTATAACCTGATCGCCAATGTTTTCCCTAAAATTGATATGATTGTCGATCAACAAGTAGAGTGGACTGCTTCTGCGGAATACTCAGACATTGTGTTGCCTGCAAATTCCTGGGCTGAGTTCCAGGATCTGGAAATTGGCGGTTCCTGTTCCAATCCTTTTATCCAGGTTTGGGGGGGCACTGGAATTAAGCCAGTTCACGATTCCAAGGATGATGCTGAAATTTTTGCAGGAGTTGGTCGTGCTCTGACTAAGATCACCAATGACCAGCGCTTTGCTGATTACTGGAAGTACATTACCGAAATGAAAGCAGGGGTTTACATCCAGCGTGTTCTGGATAATTGTACGACGACCCGTGGCGATAATGGTGCCTATCAGCTTGATAAGATGCTCAGGGGTGAATACGGTGGTGAGCCAGGTGCAGCATTGATGCTATTCCGGACCTACCCACGAGTTCCATTCTACGAACAGGTTAAAGATAGTATTCCTTTCTATACTGACCATGGCCGGATGTCGGCTTATTGTGATTTGCCTGAGGCCATTGATTATGGAGAGAACCTCATCGTGCACCGGGAAGGCCCTGAAGCAACTCCTTACCTTCCCAACGTGATTGTTTCCAGCAGCCTCTATCTTCGTCCGAAGGATTATGGCATTTCACTTGATGAGATGGATCCTGACCTGCGCACTATCCGAAATGTCAAGATGCCTTGGAGTGCCGTCAAGAAAACCGTCAATCCGCTCTGGGAACAGGGATTCCGTTTCTTCTGTTCGACTCCCAAGAGTCGGCATACCACCCACTCGTCCTGGTCCACAGTAGATTGGAACTGGATTTGGAGCACGAGTTTCAGTGATCCCTACCGTCATGACAAACGATCTCCAGGGGTTAGTGATCGACAGATTCAGATGAATCCTCTGGCAGCCAAAGACCAGGATCTCAACGAGGGCGATTATGTCTATGTTGATGCCAACCCAGCTGATCGTCCGTTTGTTGGTTGGCAGGATGACGATTCTCGCTACAAAGCTTTTCGCTGTATGGTCAGAGTCAAATTTAATTGGTCCCTTCCTTATGGAATGACGATCATGAAACATACAGGCTGGATCGGTACTGAACGAACCGTCAAGGCGCATGAGAGCCGGACTGATGGACGTGCCCTAGCGCAAGGTACCGGCTATCAATCCAATTACCGTTACGGCTCCCACCAGAGTATCACAAGAAGTTGGCTGATGCCGATGCACCAAACGGATACTCTGTTCCACAAGCAAACAGGTGCTGTCAAATTCGTCTTTGGTTTTGCCGTCGACAATCATGGCGTCAACACGGTTCCCAAAGAAACCCTGATCCGGATTACCAAGGCTGAAGCAGGAGGTTTGAACGGAGTAGGAGTCTGGAAGCCTGCCACCACGGGACACTCTCCAGGAACTGAATCGGAAGAGATGCGTAAATATCTTGCTGGTGGCTTCACTCAAATAGGATAAAAAACAATGAGCAACTCAATGAAAAAACCTCTGGAGGAGGATGATCCCATGCAGATGAAGGCTCAAATGGTTGCAGGGGATCCACATTTGATGCTGGACTGTTTGATTGAAGAGTTTGCCCGCATGGGGTGGGATACAGGTCAGATTGCTAAAATTTTTGAGAATCCAGTTTTTCTGGCATCGCATGGGCTGACAAAGCGGTTTGGTCATAAAACCATCCGCGACCGCATTGAACAGACCCTGGAGCGGTGCGGTGTGTTTCATTTTAAAATTATTGAGCAGAAGCCTGTTTAAAAGCTGAGGACCATACAATCCTCGACACAGAAAAGAAAATCGGTCTAACCTTAACTAGGAGAGTGTGCTATGCCTGAAGTCTACAATTGGCAGCTTGGACGAAAGATGAGTTATCCCCACGAGGAGGCTCATCCGCAATGGCAGTTTGCCTTCGTCTTCAATATCAATCGTTGTATTGCCTGTCAGACTTGCACCATGGCTTGCAAGTCCACCTGGACATTCGCCAAAGGGCAGGAATATATGTGGTGGAATAACGTGGAAAGTAAACCCTATGGTGGCTACCCTCAAAATTGGGACGCCAAGCTCCTGACCATGATCGAAAAGGAGAACCCTGAAGAACAGGTGTGGAGAACGAAAAACAAAACCCCGGAAAACCCTTACGGGACATTCAGAGGTAAGACTATTTTTGAAGCTGCTGAAAAGCATGTTTCCCCGGATGGGTCCAAACGAGCCCTGGGCTATATTCCAACAGAGCAAGAATGGCAAAGCCCCAATATTCACGAGGAAACAGCAACAGGAAATCCCAGGAAAAAGGATCAGTGGGGATATTCGGCAGAGCTTCCCGAACACCGAACGTGGTTCTTCTACCTCCAACGTCTGTGTAATCATTGTACCTATCCTGCTTGCTTAGCTGCCTGTCCCCGTAACGCTATCTACAAACGACCTGAAGATGGCATCGTCCTCATTGACCAGGAGCGTTGCCGAGGATACCGTAAATGTGTGGAAGCCTGCCCCTACAAGAAGCCCATGTATAATTCAACAACACGAATCAGTGAAAAATGTATTGCCTGCTATCCTCGTATAGAAGGCAAAGACCCAGTCCTCAGTCCAGATGCCACTCCCTTAGAGACGCGCTGTATGGCTGCCTGCGTTGGGAAAATCCGGATTCAGGGGCTGGTGAAAAAAACAGGGGGGAAATGGGCAAAAGTCCCAGAGAATCCTCTCCACTTTCTTGTGCAGGAACGTAAGATTGCACTACCGCTTTATCCTCAATTTGGTACCGAACCCAATGGCTATTACATCCCGCCGAGGTGGGCACCACGAGGCTACCTTACCCAGATGTTTGGACCGAGTGTCGAACAAGCCATTGAACAGTACTCTTCTCCCGACCGAGAGTTGCTCGCGGTCATGCAACTTTTTCGCGCCTCACAGCAGATCATTTTCAAGTTTAAGATTGAAAAGGGGCCTAAGGTTGCGGAGATTGAAAACACGCTTCCTTCAGGTAAGAAGAAAGTCCAGGAAATATTCAACGATACCGTCATTGGTTACAACAAACTGGGCAAGGAAGCTGTCCGCATCACTGTTGAAGAGCCAACTTTTGAACGTTCAAAGGAACATCTCAACTCCATTTAACTTAATGCTTGGGTACCTGACATGAATCCATCCACCCTTTCCAATGATACGAAGCTAAATCCACCTGGAAATATCTTGAGTAGTGAGATTGAGGACTCACGGGTCCTTGATCAAGCCAGATTAACCGTGTATCGGTTTCTCTCCCTGGTTGCTACAGACCCGCAATCCGAACGATGGCCACAGGTTCTCGATCTGGATTTTCAGGAACTCGTCGAGGCGGCTATCGAAGTTCTCCAAGATGACTCTTTGGCTTGTCCGGATGTCCTGGCTCCAGGTGAGGTTTCTCCCGAGACCTTGGGTCTGGCACCGTTGACCTCCTACATGCAAATGCCTCGGGACACTCTCATCAAAGAATATGACCACATTTTCGGCCTCCTTGTTTCTGGAGAATGTCCTCCTTACGAAACGGAATATTGCCCCCAGACCTTCTCCGTTTATCGTTCCCATAGCATGGCGGATATCGCGGGCTTTTATCGAGCCTTTGGGCTGGAGCCCTCACGCAAATCCCCCGAACGGCATGACCATATCGTCCTCGAACTCGAATTTATGGCTTGGTTGATTGCCAAGACCCTCTATGCCTTGGAAGAAGGAGAAGAGGACAATGCTAACCTTTGCAGGGAGGCACAAGTGAATTTTTTTCGGGATCATTTCGCCTGGTGGACACCTGCATTTGCTTTAGCTTTGCGACGTAAGGCCGATGGAATTGCTGATGAACGAGAACTTGATTCGCCTCCAAAAAGCTATCAAGGAGCCTTTGGTGCCTTCCTGACCGCTTTTGTACCTGCTGAACGTGGAATCCTTGGCATTGCACCACCCACAGCCCTAATAGCTCCAGCGAGGGCTAAAGAAGAGGACTGTGATACATGTCCGTTAAGTGCCAATCAAAACTCTGAATAAACACACAGGAGAAATATCATGAAACGAAGTATCCTTTTTTCAGTTCTGGTAACTTTGGGCTGCCTTTTGCCCCCTATGCTCGTTTTTGCGATTGATCAGGAGGCAGAGAATCTCTACAATCGACACTGTGCTGCCTGCCATGGGATAAAAGGTGATGGTGAGGGATCGGCTGCTTATCTTCTTTCCCCGAAACCACGAAATTTTACGTTGGGTGTGTACAAGTTCCGGAGTACGCCAACCGGAGAGCCACCAACTGATCAGGATTTGCTTCGCACTCTGAAGCAAGGCATCCCTGGTACTCCTATGCCTGCCTGGGATCGCTTACCGGAAAGAGATCTTGTAGCAATCGTGGAATATCTAAAATCTTTTTCTGATATTTTCGAGGATGAAGAGTCGATGGAACCCCCAATTCTCATAAATGCTCCTCCACCTCTGACTGTAGAAAGTGTGAAAGCGGGGCATCAGGTTTATCAAGAATTGGAATGCTTCAAATGCCACGGCCCCGGTGGTAAAGGAGATGGGCCGACAGCCCCATCACTCAAGGATGATGAGGATCGTCCAATCCGTCCTTACGATTTTACACGCGGGCCCAGTTTGATGAAAGGTGGTGCTTCGGCGCAAGCCATTTACCGCACTTTTATGACTGGGCTCGACGGAACCCCCATGCCTTCGTTTATTGATGATCTTGAAGAGGAACAACGCTGGCAACTCGTTCACTACATCCAATCACTCTCATCTACAAGGCAGGCGCAGGCTTTACCAAAAGGGACTCCAACCTTGCATGCTATAAAAGTATCTACTGATCCGTCGCTTGATTTGAGTGATCCAATCTGGACTAAGGCACCCGTAGCGATGGTACCACTTCGCCCTCTTTGGGCTAGGAACAATTGGGTAGACTCGATCAAGGTTCAAATTGTTGTTGGCCCCAAAACTGCAGCCTTTCGATTCGAATGGCCTGATGTCAGAAAAGATGAGGAAACCATCCGTCCACAGGATTTCCGGGACGCTGTGGCAATTCAATATGTGCCGGATGCAGTGTCAGCTGATTATGTTGGGATTCCATTCATTGGCATGGGTGATAAGGAGAATGCTGTCACCATTTGGCATTGGAAGGCTGATTGGGAAGCCGATGTGACAGGAGGTTTCGGCGATGTTGTTCGAAAATATGGAAAGGTCATGGATCAAATGGTTGTTGATCTAACAAATGAGAAGGAATACCTATCCGGTCGTGGAGCAGACAATCCTCTCTCGATTCACAAACGTAAAAGTTCGGTCGAGGTGCTTAAGGCAAAAGGATTTGGTACACTAACAAGCCTACCTCCTACTGCTCAGACAGTGAAAGGTCGTGGAGTTTGGCGTAATGGTGTATGGACGGTGGTAATGCATCAGGTTCTTGATTCTGCTGTAGGACCTCCGTTGCGCAAGGGGCAATCGCTGCCTTTTGCTGTCGCTGCATGGGATGGTACAGCCGGAGACCGCAATGGTCAGAAATCGGTGTCTCAATGGATGGAGCTTGTCATTGAATAGGTATTTAGGTTCGTTTTTAGGTTCAGTCTAATCAGCAACAAATCAATGAATAAATTCAACAAAGAGAAAGAATCATGGTAGTTGTTCGAATGCGTCGAAAAACAGAAATTCTGAAGCGTATAGACACAGCAATTGTAGTTTCCAATGGACAAGAATAATATTAAAAGACCGAAAATATTGATTGTAGAAGACCGTCGGCTCACTGCTGAAGATCTAAAAGAAACGTTGGAAGGGTTTAACTATACGGTTTGTGGGATTGCAGCAACCAGTGAAATGGCAATCCAATTGGCCGAAGAAAAACAGCCAGATCTGGTATTGATGGACATTGTGTTAAAAAGTAAAAAAGACGGCATTGAAACCGCTCATTACACCCGTTTTCATCTCGACATTCCTGTGATTTATTTAACCGCCTATGCCAACAAAGAAATGCTTGAGCGGGCTAAATCAACCGACCCTTCTGGATATTTGATCAAGCCCTTTAAAGAACAAGATTTATACTTTGCAATTGAAATCACACTTCACAAACACAAAATGGAATCTGGTAACAAGCAAAGGCACTCTAATAACCACAGCCAATTGACAGAACCCAAACAAGACTTGACCCCACAAATACAAAAAATTAGTATGCACCATTCCGGGAATGAAAAAAGACATTTGTTCCAAGCCATGAATGAGATTGAACAAAGACTGAAAAACCTGCTCTATGTCCAAGCAAAAGGACGTTATTGTCAGTTGGCCTTAGATTTGTCTCAAGAACCTTGCTTCGATTTACAAATTTCCTTCCAACAGCTAGAAACTTACTGTAAAGATAGCATATTTCTCAAAATACACCGCTCTTATCTCATCATTCCCGAACGTGCTCTTTATATCAAAAAAAAGAACACGCGAGATTTCGAATTGTGGCTGAAAGGATATTCCAGTAATCCAATCTCTATCCCTGTTGGTCGTTCTTACCTCCCCGAATTAAGAAATTCCCACCCTGAGTGGTTTGCATATTAAAAAATTAGGACCTTCTTTTCCATAAAATCCTCTTGACCCCATTTAAGCCGACCCATAATATTGCTCTTCATCATCATACTTATCTTTCACTGTGACTAACCCCCACTAATTCTTCACAGTCAGACACCCTCCAAGTAACCCCCACTTAAATCCTACACAGTCAGACACCCTCCAAGTAAAATCCCCAATTGTTGTAAAACAAACCTATTCGTGTTATAAATTATTTTTCGTTAACAATTCTTTGGAAGAAAAGAGGCTCAATTAAGTGAACATCTACATTCTTTGGGAGGTCGATATGCGCATCCTATTTCTTATTTTGACAATGGGCCTGCTTCAGATGGGCTGCACATCGGTGGAGCCTGTTATGAGCAAGGCGGGAGTCATGACCCATCCGGACTGTGCCAAGTACAGTACCGAAGAGGCGGTTGCTACTTGCGAATCTGGACTACGTCAGCGGGGAGGCAGGTCCGGGATCAGCTTCGGCATAGGCGTAACTAGAATAATCAACTGAACCGCTCTCTTCATTCTGAAGTACAATTTCACCTTCTTGTAAAATACACCTCTAAATCAGAGGAAAAGTCCTTGACATACATGAAATAAGATTTAATATGGTCACTTTTAACCATAACCCTTTTTCAGGAGTTTATATGCCATATAAAATAATGATGTCTTTAGCAGCAGCAGTACCTCTAATATTTGCGGTTGCTTTTCTTGCTGTTCCACATATTTTTATTTTAGACTCATACCCTAATGCAGAAGGGTTAGCTATGGAAGTAGGAATAACTCAACGATACGTTATGGCAGGTATGCTGTTTATGACTGCGTGTATTGCATTTCAATCCAGAAACGTTGAGAAAGTGGATGACCAAAAGGCAATTCTTTTGGGTGTTTCTATCGGTACCGCAGTGATGTGTGCTGTCATAATTATATTGGAAGGTCCCGGTCGTGGTCTTCCGTTGCTCGTGCCGCCAGTAATAGCCACGGGAGCATTAGCCGTCCTTAGTTTCTGGTCACGCTCGAAACTAAGCTAATATAGTTTGAGTGACAGATGAGGTCCTATAT
>PVBE012749314.1_pt1 | contig 11758 bp, 8 predicted proteins | sample 1631181 | NCBI WGS metagenome assembly PVBE01 (sample SAMN08397723, study PRJNA350692) | Marine metagenome, whole genome shotgun sequencing project. | isolation source: water | place: Pacific Ocean | collected 2012-04 | reverse complement strand
GGCAAGATCGTGGTCATCGCCCCCGAGTACAACCCGCCCGCCAGCAAGGCGGACTATTGGATGTCGGTTCGCCCCGGCCTCTCCGACACCGCCATTTTCCTCGGCATTACCAGGATCCTCATGGAGAAGGGTTGGTACGACGAGCCCTTCGTCAAACAGTTCACAGACTTCCCGTTGCTGGTACGCACCGACACCCTGACGCGTCTGCGGCCCCAGGACCTATTCCCCGGCTACCGCAATCAGGACATCTCCCAGGGGCCTAGCTTCACTGTCCAGGGATTGACTGCGGAACAGCGCGAACGAATCGGCGACTTCGTTGTCCACGACCTGAACTCCGGTGGACCCGAGGCCATTACCAGGGAAGACATGGGGGAGAGCCTCACCGCCAAGGGCCTAGACCCGGCATTGTCGTGGACGGGCAAGATGACCCTGGTCGACGGCTCAGAGGTCGAGGTGATGACGCTGTGGGAGATGTACAAGGTTCATCTCCGAGATTACGACCTGGACGCCGTCCACGAAATCAGCGGCGCGCCCAAGGAATTGGTGGAGCGGCTGGCCGAGGATTTCGGTCGTCGCTTTTGGGACCCCGACTTCGTGGGCAAGCCTCGGGAGGCCTACCCCGTTTCGATCCACTACGGGGAAGGGATCAACCACTACTTCCACGCGACCTTGCACAATCGCGCCACCTACCTGCCCCTGATGCTGATCGGCAGCATCGGTATTCCGGGCGGCGGCGCCCACACTTGGGCCGGCAACTACAAGGCGGGCAATTTCCAGGGCTCCCAGTGGTCGGGCCCCGGCTTCAAGGGCTGGGTGGCGGAGGACCCGTTCAATCCTCTGCTGGATGCCGACGCGCCGCTGACCAAGAAGCACGTCCATAGCTATGCCCGAGGCGAGGAGGTCGGCTATTGGGCCCATGGCGACCGGCTCCTCATCGTCGACACGCCCGAGGATGGTCGCAAGGTGTTCACGGGGAAGACTCACTTCCCCACTCCCACAAAGGTGATCTGGACAACCAACGTCAACCTGATCAACAACGCCAAGTGGACCTATGAGTTAATCAAGAACATCAATCCCAAGGTTGACATGATCGTCACCCAAGACATCGAGATGACCGCCTCGTGCGAGTACTCCGATTTCGTTTTGCCGGCCAACAGTTGGATGGAGTTTCAGGCTCTGGAGATCACGAATTCCTGCTCCAACCCGTTTCTGCAGATCTGGGGACGGGACGGGATCAAGCCGCTCTACGACAACCGGGACGATCTGCGCATCATGACGGGTGTGGCCGAGAAGCTGGCGGACCTCTTGGAAGACGAGCGCTTCCGGGACTATTGGAAGTTCGCCCTCGAGGGCCGTGAGGAGGTGTATATCGACCGGCTGATGGATACCTCTTCGACCATGCATGGGTACACGGTCAAGGACATCATGGACGGGAAGTATGGGGTGCCCGGCGGTGCCCTGATGCTGTTCAGAACCTACCCGAGGATCCCCTTCTGGGAGCAGGTCAAGGAAAGCATGCCGTTCGCCACCGATAGCGGCAGGCTGCACTCTTATTGCGACATTCCCGAGGCCATCGAACACGGCGAGAACTTCATCGTCCACCGGGAGGCGCCGGAGGCAACGCCCTACCTGCCCAACGTCATCGTTTCGACCAACCCCTTCATCCGCCCCAGGAATTACGGATTCACGCCGGAGATGCTGCTGAAGGATGTGCTGGACGCGGACGTTCGCACGGTCGCCAACAACAAGCTCGGCTGGTCGGAGGTGAAGAAAACTCAGAACCCCCTGTGGCGGGAGGGCTACCGCTTTCTCTGCACCACGCCCAAGTCCCGGCACACGGTTCACTCACAGTGGACGGTGACCGATTGGAACTTTATCTGGAGCAACAACTTCGGTGATCCCTACCGCAAGGACAAACGGGCCCCCGGCGTCGGCGAGTGGCAGATCCACATGAACCCCCAGGCCGCCAAGGACTTGGACATCAACGACGGCGACTACGTCCACGTGGACGCCAATCCCGTCGACCGCCCGTACATGGGCTGGCGCGAGGATGACGCCTTCTACAAGGTCTCGCGCTTGAAGATTCGGGTGAAATACAACCCCGCGTATCCGTACCATTTCACCATGATGAAGCACGCCTCTTTCATCGCCACCGAACGCAGCGTGCTCGCTCACGAGAGCCGGGCCGACGGACGGGCCTTGTCGGCCGATACCGGCTATCAGTCCAGCTTCCGTTACGGCTCGCAGCAGAGCATTACCCGAAGCTTCCTCATGCCGATGCACCAGACCGACAACCTGTTCCACAAGGCCAAGGCGTCGACGGCGTTCATTTTCGGGTTCGAGGCAGATAACCATGGCATCAACACGGTGCCCAAGGAAACCCTAGTCAAGGTCGAGAAGGCAGAGGCCGGGGGAATGGAAGGAAAGGGTGTGTGGGCGCCAGCGACCACCGGCTACTCGCCCGCCGGCGAAAGCAGTTTCATGACCAAGTACCTGAAGGGCGAAGTCACCAGCGTGAAGGGCCAGGGATGAAAGACTTCGAGCATAGCGACCCGATGGAGCTCGTCGGAGTGGGCCTACCCGAAGGGGATATCGACCACATGGCGGAATGCCTGATCGAAGAGTTCATGCTCCTGGGCTGGGACGAACGGCGGTTGATGACCCTCTTTGCCCGGCCCTCCTTCCGGACGACGCACCGCATCTATCAAGAGAAGGGCGAGGATCACGTGCGCGCGCTGATCCACAGGGTCCGCGACGAGTGGAGCCAGGGGTGCACACGAGGAGCTACGTCCGATGCCTAATGTCTACAACTGGCAACTCGGCCGCGAGATGCACTATCCCTACTCGGAGAAGCACCCAGAGGCGCAGTTCGCCTTCGTGTTTAACATCAATCGCTGCATCGCGTGCCAGACCTGCACCATGGCCTGCAAGTCCACATGGACGTTCTCCAAGGGACAGGAGTACATGTGGTGGAACAACGTCGAGACCAAGCCCTATGGCGGTTATCCCCAGTCCTGGGACGTCAAGCTGCTTGAACTGCTCGACGATGCACACCAGAAGGCCGGTCGCGAAGCGGCCTGGGATTCGACGCGACGGGACGACGAGCGGCAGCCCTATGGCGTTTACGAGGGGATGACCGTCTTCGAGGCCGCCCGGCACGCCGACAAACGCGAAGAAGTCGCGCTGGGCTACGAGCCCACCGACGACGAATGGCGGTTTCCCAACATCTACGAGGACACGGCCACCGGTTCGCGTGACCAGCGGGAGAGCCAGAACCTCGAATCCACCGGCCTCCCCGAGCACCACACGTGGTTCTTCTACCTGCAGCGGATCTGCAACCACTGCACCTATCCGGCCTGCTTGAGCGCATGCCCCCGCGGGGCGATCTACAAGCGCCCGGAAGACGGCATCGTGCTCATCGACCAGAAACGGTGTCGGGGCTACCGCAAGTGCGTCATGCAGTGCCCCTACAAGAAGCCGATGTTCCGGGCGACAACTCGCGTGAGCGAGAAATGCATCGCCTGCTATCCGCGCATCGAGGGGAAAGACCCGCTCACGGAGGGCGAGCCCATGGAGACCCGCTGCATGGCGGCCTGCGTGGGCAAGATCCGACTCCAGGGACTGGTAGGTCTCAACGAAGACGGTAGCTGGATCGAGGATCGCCAAAATCCACTCTACTACCTGATCAAGGTGGAAAAGGTCGCCTTGCCTCTGTATCCCCAGTTCGGCACCGAGCCCAACGGCTACTACATCCCGCCGCGCTGGGCGCCGCGCGAGTATCTGAGACAGATGTTCGGGCCTGGCGTGGACGAGGCGATCGAAAAGTACTCGCGCCCCTCGCGAGAGCTACTGGCGGTGCTCCAGCTGTTCCGGGCCTCGCAACGAATCGTATTTCGTTACGAGATCATCGAGGGCGAAAAGGTCTTCGAACGGACAGTGAATGGCGAGGCATGGTCGATGTACAACGATACGGTCGTCGGCTTTGGCAAGAACGGCGAGGAGGTTGCCAGGGTGACGGTCGAAGAGCCGATATTCGTGCGCCCCGATGTTCACTCCAACCTGATCTAGCCCCACCGCCAATGACCGAGAACCGACAAATCAGACCGCTGGCCCGTAGCAAGGTCTATGAGTTCCTAGCGCTCGGGTTCAGTTATCCCGATGCCTCCGTTGTCGCCGCGATGAAGGAGCTGCTCGATCCGCTCGAGGCAGGCCTGGAGGTGCTCGGCGATCGGAAATGCACAGAAGCCGTCAATGCAACATACGCGGCCGTAGAAAGGACGGCGGTTGATGATTTGGAAGCGACGTACGTCGGCTGTTTCGGGCACACCATTTCCAAGGAGTGTCCGCCGTACGAAGCGGAGTACGAACACTCCCATATCTTCCAGAAGTCTCAGAACCTGGCTGACATCAGCGGGTTCTACAAGGCCTTCGGACTGCATCCCGCTCGCGATTGCCATGAGCGACCGGACCACATCAGCACAGAGCTGGAGTTCATGCACTTCCTGTGCGTGAAGGAGGCTCACGCCCACGCCAAAGGCCACGCGGACGACCGCTTGTCAGTGTGCATAGACGCTCAGGAAAGGTTTCTTGGAGATCACCTGGGTCGGTGGGCAAGCGGATTCGTTCGCAGGTTAGAAGCGAAGTCGGAGAATAGTCTGTACGGACTGTTGGCCGGAGTGCTCGCATCATTCCTGGCCAGCGAGATGCGCATGTTCGGGTTAGAGCTCGATGGGTCGGCGACGCCGGCGCTGCAAGACCAGCTGGAAGACGAAACCGCTGGTTGTTACGAGTGTGCCGAGGCGGACTTGACCGCTCCCGTAGAACAAGGGGGTTCGCTATGAATTTATCCACGACCGCGTTGGCTCGCAGAAGGATTCTGCTCGCTCCTCTCGCTGGCGGCATCGCCTGGCTGGCGGGATCCTTGGCCAAGCCCGCAGCCGCCCAAGAAAAAGCTTCACTGATCGCCAAGCGGGTTGACAGGGTGCCAGATGATCCCGGCGACGAACTGTGGTTGAACGCAGACATTCTCGAGGTGCCCATGGCGCCTCAGGTCGTCGTCAAGCCACGCACCTACGAGGCCTCGGTCAAGGCCGTCAAGACGCGCGCGCTCTACGACGACGAACAGATCGCATTCCTTCTGGAATGGGGAGATTCCGAACTCGACGCCAGGATCGGCGGGGTTGACTCGTTTCGAGATGCTATCGCGCTGGAGTTCCCCGGCGATCCAGCGGATGGAATCCCATACTTTGGTATGGGGGAAGCGAACAAGCCAGTGACGATTTACCAATGGAAGGCCGACTGGCAGTTCTCAGAGAACCGCGACGTCGATGAAGAGAACCCGAACATGGCCACGGATTGGTATCCGTTTTCGGGGCGCGAGGCCGGTGAAATAGCCGAGCCGGCGGACTACGGCAGCGCTGCGGGAGACAAAGCGTTCCACACCTCATGGTGGTCGGGCAACCTCTTGGGGGACCTCGAACTGCACGCTCGGACCTCCGTCGAGAAACTGCAGGCCGAGGGATTTGGCACCGTTACGCCGATGGAGATCGAACAACAGGACGCTTCCGGAACAGGGAGCTGGAAAGATGGCGTTTGGAAGGTCGTCATCTCGATTCCTCGCTCGCAGGAACAATTCGCCTTCGAACCCGGCAAGACCGTTCCTCTGGCTTTCGCTGCGTGGAACGGCGCGGCGGGTGAGCGCGGCGGGGAGAAGGCCATTTCGACCTGGTATTTCCTGACCCTCGACCAGCCGGTCGGTACGATCGCCTACGTAGCTCCCGTGGTTGCTTTAGTCGGTGCCGGTGCGATCCAGGCCTGGGGCCTCCGCGTTCTTCGGCGCAAGGCATCGGGCGAGAGTGGGAGCCCGGCGGCAGGGGCAGACTCGCAAGATAAACGGACCTGAGCGCTGTGCCCAAAGCGGATTGAACGGACGATGGTGGAAAGCGTGACAACACAAGGGAACGAGCATTGTGACGATCGCATCGCAAGCGGACGTTGCCGGTAGCTCTGACGTCGGCGCCGTTCCCGAGAAGACGCGTCGGCACAACGTGGCCCGCCGGGTGCTGGTGGCGCTCGATGCCTCAGACCATGCCAATGGGGCGCTGGCAGAGGCGATACGACTGGCCGTTGCGAATCACGGCACGGTCACCGGCATCCACGCCTACGCTGCCAAGCTCCATGACCGGCGCTTTCGTCAGATGGAGAGCGGCCTTCCCGAACAATATCGACGAGAAAGCGAGATGGAGCGCCAGCGCGAGGTCCACGATTCCCTGATCACACGGGGCCTCGGCATCATCAGCGACAGTTACCACGACACCGCGGCCCGGGCGTGCGATGAAGCCGTCATCCCATACGGGCGCTTGAGCCCAGAGGGCAAGAACTACCGACGCGTCGTCGAGGCCGCAGCGAGCGGCGAGTTCGACCTCCTTGCGCTTGGTGCCCTTGGTCTGGGTGCGGTGACGGGAAGCCACGTGGGCACGGTCTGCGAGCGGGTAGCCAGGCGCTGCCCCATCGACCTCCTGGTTATCCGCGACCCGGACCGCGCCATCGGCGACGGGCCGTTGGTGACCGCGGTGGACGGCTCGCCACGCAGCTTCGGGGCGCTCAAGGCCGCGCTCGCACTCGGGCGCCAGTTCGGCGCTCCGGTGCACGCGGTGGCGGCCTACGACCCCTACTTCCACTACGTCGCCTTCAACCGTATCTCCGGCGTGCTGAGCGAAGAGGCGGGTCAGGTCTTCCGCTTCAAACAGCAGGAAAAGCTGCACGAGGAGATTATCGACGACGGCCTCGCCAAAATCTATCAGTCCCACCTGGCGCTGGCCGAAAGCGTCGCCGAGGACGAGGGCGAGACGATCACATGCACGCTCCTCGACGGCAAACCCTACAAGGCCGTCGCGCGCTACGTCGAGAGCGTGGGGGCGAGCTTGCTTCTCTTAGGGCGGACGGGCATTCACGCCGATCCCGAACTCGACATCGGCGGCAACGCGGAGAACCTCTTGCGCACCGCGCCGTGCCACATTTGGCTCGGCGCGGGCACCTTCGTTCCGCCGCTCGACGCCATCGCGCGCGAAACCATCACCTGGACCGAGGAGGCCGAGGACAAGATGACGCGGGTACCGGAAATGGCCCGCGACATGGTGCGCCTGGCCATACAGCGATTCGCCCAAGAGCGCGGCCACACGGTGGTGACCTCGGACCTCATCGACCAGGCGACGACCAAGTTCTGCCCCCACTTCGGCGGCGACAACGGTTCCGATGTTGCGCTCGAATGGTCGGCCGAGGCGGCGGCGCTTGTGGACACCGCGGGCGACGCTTCGATCGCCGCCAGTATCCGTCTGCGGTCCGAAAAGCGCGCCCGCCGCGACAGCGTTTCGGTCGTTGCGCCTGCGCACGTCCGCCCCTTCCTCGACTACGAGGCGGCGCCGGCCCCGAGGTGGAGCGCCGCCGCGCTCGCCAGACTCGCCCGTATTCCCGATCTGGTCCGCGGCTCTGTCCGCGAACGCGTGGAAGCGCACGCCTATGACGCTGGCGCGGCCGAGATCACGCCCGAGATCGTCGAGGCTGGAATGGCGGAGTCGCATGAAGCGATGCAGCGTGCGATGGCCGCGGGCGGCCACAAACTCGGCCTCGACGAGAGTGAGTAAGGCCATGACCTCCGCCGCGCCCTTTCTCGTCGCCCTCAACCTCACGCGGCGCTGCAATCTGCGTTGTGCCCATTGCTACTTCGACGCGGGAACCCGCCGCGCCGGCGATTCCGACGAGTTCACCACAAATGAAATCCGGGCGCTCCTCGACGAGATCGCGGACCTGAGCGCCGAGACCATGGTGGTGCTGACGGGCGGCGAGCCGTTGCTCAGACCCGATATCGACGCGATCGCGCGGCACGCGTCTGACCTCGAACTCATGGTTGTGGTCGGCACCAACGGTATCATGCTCAATGAAACGAGGGTGGCCCGCCTCGTCGACGCGGGCGTGTCTGGCGTGGGAATCAGCGTCGACTCCCTCGATCCGGTCGAACATGACAGATTTCGCGGCGTCCCAGGCGCCTGGAGGAAAACCATGGCCGGGATCGACGCCTGCCGTCGCGCCGGCCTTAGCTTTCAAATCCACTTCTCGGTCACCGACGACAACGCCGCCGAGCTCGACGACATGATCGACTTCGCCCGCGACTCCGGCGCGATGGTTCTCAACGTCTTCTTCCTCGTCTGCACCGGCCGCGGGGAGAGGGTCACCAACATCAGCCGCGAAAGCTACGAGCGCGTTCTCCGTCGCCTCACCCGGGCCGCCCGCGACGAGACCGAGATCCTGGTGCGCGCCAAGTGCGCACCGCACTTCAAGCGCATGGCTATGGAGCACGATCCCTCGTGGCCGATCACGCTGGCGCACGGCTACGAGGCCGGGGGCTGTCTGGCCGGCACCCGCTATTGCCGCGTCACGCCCGCGGGCGAGGTTACGCCGTGCCCATACATGGAGGTGAGCGCAGGCTCGATTCGTGAGCAGCGGTTCGGCGATCTGTGGCGCGACGCGCCTTTGTTCGCGCGCTTGCGCTCGCCCCGGCTCGAAGGGCGTTGCGGCGCTTGCAAATACACGAAGCTCTGCGGCGGCTGCCGCGCCCGGCCGCTGGCGCGTCATGGCAATCTGATGGGTGAGGATTTCCTCTGCGATTACCAGCCTGACGGCGGACCGGTGATCGACGTTGCACCCGATCCGGGCGCGGCGCTCGTCTGGACTACTGACGCAAACGAGCGCCTCCAGCGGATTCCGCCTTTCGTGCGCCAATTCGTGCGCCAGCGGACCGAAGTCTATGCAAAGGAGTTGGGGGACGACCTGATTACGCCTGATCACCTTCATGCCCTTGCCAAGCGGCGCTTCGCGGAAGCGCGTTCACCAGGCCGCTGCGCCCTGCCCGAAACCCATCAGGGGGTCCGTCGATGACGGTTGACGTGGCTATCGTCGGCGCCGGGGTATCTGGCCTTGCCGCGGCCTACGAACTTCGGTGCCGTGGCCGCAGCGTTGTCGTCCTCGAGCGCCAGGTTCACGTTGGTGGCAACACCGTCTCCGAGCGGATAGGGGACTTTCTGATGGAGCACGGGCCGAGTTCGGTGAGCGCGGCATCGACCACTGCAGCCGCGCTGTCACGTGAAATGGCCCTCGAGGATCAACGTGTCGAGCTCGGGCCCGGCGTGAGGCGACGCTACTTGACAGCGAATGGGCGGCTGCACGGCATTTCGACGCATCCCTTCGGTTTTCTCTTGTCCGACTACCTTTCTTGGCGGGGGCGGGTCCGCATGGCAGCGGAGATCGGTATTCCGCGTGGGCTTGGAAACAAAGACGAGAGCGTGGCCGAGTTCTGCCATCGGCGGTTCGGGGCCGAGTTCGCCAGCCGAGTCATGGATCCATTGGTTGGCGGCATGTTTGCTGGCGACGCATCGCGGCTCGCGATGACAGGGGTGTTTCCAACGCTAGCGGAAATGGAACGAAGCGAGGGTTCGATCATCCGTGAGCTGATCCGCAGGCGATTGCGCGGCCGAAAGATGCCGGCCCGCAGGCTGTTCGCGTGGCGTGAAGGCATTGGGGTGCTGCCCCGCAGATTGGCGATGCGGCTCGCTCCATTAGTGAGAACCGGAGTCGCGGTGCGCCGAATCACACGTGTGGAAACAGGCTTCCGAGTAGAAGCCGGAGCGCATGGAGCCATCGATGCCTCTGCGGTGGTCATAGCGACCCAGCCACACGTGGCGGCGCAGCTCCTCGAGAAGGTCAGTCCAGGAGCCGGTGGGGCCGCAGCGGCAATCGAAGCGCCACCGCTGGCGGTCGTCTTCCTGGGCTATCGGCGAAGGCAGGTCACCCATCCACTTGACGGACTTGGCTATCTGACGGCCAGCGCCGAAAGGCGGGATCTCACCGGCGCACTGTTCTGTTCTACGATGTTCGCGGGACGCGCTCCCCAAGGTCACGTTGCCCTGGCCGGCTACTTCGGGGGTGCTCGCGCCCCGCACCTGGCCAAGCTCTGCCCCGAGGACCTAGTCGATCTCGCGCGCGCCGAGTTCTCCGATCTTCTTGGCGCGGGCGGCGAACCAGTTGTCGCCCGCGTCCGCCAGTGGCCGCGGGGCGTACCGCAATATAACGTCGGCCACCACAGCTTGGTTGCCGCGCTAAAGGCGACGAGCGAAGAGGTGCCAGGCCTCTACGTCACGGGCAATTATTTTCGCGGCGTCTCGGTCGCCGCATGCCTTGAGCAGGCGGTGGAGACGGCAACGCGGATCGATCGCTACTTGCCGGCTCTCGGCCAAAGCGCAATGCCCATCCTTGGAAACCAAGCCGTTGTAGCTTGAGGCGGCGCGATGTCCTCTGGCCGCTCGGTCTAGGGACGGGATTCGGTCATCAAGCGTGGCCGGGTGCCTTTCGTATGCGCCCCGTAGACGAAGACTCCTCCATTGGCCGACACGACGGGCTTGAGCAAACAAAGGTGGTCGCGCAGACCCCAACCGCCTTTGTTCACTCCTTTTCGCGCACGGTCTTCCGCTAACGAAGGCTCAACGCGGGCCCGCTTCAATCCATGCCGGACTCGCCCGATGTGACTCCGATTGGGGGCCGAAAGAGTGTCGAAGCTTGTCCCTCCAACGTCCGCTCCTAGCTCCAAGCGGACCCAAGTGACTCTTCCAGAATCAGAACTCCGTGGCCGGTGGCAGACCGGCGATCCCCGCTGCCAACTCCGTGGCCGGGCGGGAGCAGGATGCCAACCGCACGTCGATTCCGGCGTCTTTCAGTCGGCGAAGCGCGGTCCGGTCGATGTAGGCGCAGGCGAGCACGTCCACGGCATGTACAAGTGCGGTCGTGCATATCCATTCGCTTGTCCAGGAGACGTTGCGAACGTACGATATCTGGCCAGCCTCGGAATCGATGACGAGGAGCCACGGCGCCTTTCCGAAAAAGGGCGACAGCGGCGTATCGTTGTCGTTTCGCTCGACCGTGAACGCAAGCCTCGCCATGGTGAATGGTAGGCGGGGTGAGCTCTTACGGCGTTAACCTGGATTAGGAGGCGGTATCGCGATCCGGCCAATATCGATACCCGAGCCTGGCTCGACCTGCGCAACCTGCGGCGTTCGCGGTCAGACCGTCTGTGCGCCGCTCGGAATCGCCGAACTGGATATCGTTGAGTCCTTCCGTGCCGGCTCGAGGAAGCTGCGCGCCCACACCGACATTCTTAGCCAAGGCGAGGTCGGATCGGAGGTGTACACGATCCTCGATGGGTGGGTGATGACGCCAAAGCTCGCCCGAGGCGTCCGGGGATTCGATCCACTTGCCACTCACCCAGGAGCACCTCGCTGACGCTCTCGGACTTACCTCGGTGCACGTCAACCGCACCTTGCGCGTAATGCGTGAGGATGGCGTCCTCGCCGCCAATCTCGGTGCGTTCAGCATCCTCAATCCTGACCGGCTGGCCGAGGAGGCCGGCTTCGACGCTGACGTCTCGATCCCCCGCTACCCCGCCGGCTGATCCCTCCTTACCTTTGCCGTACCAAAGCGTGCTTGCCTCGCCGCGAGGACGCAAGCCATGTAACTGCGCCGTGTCCGATATGGGGGTCAGCAGCGGACTCTCCGGCGACCACGTCCAAGGGTCCGCTTTTGGCTGAGGCTGTTGAAGAACTCTTGTTGAACTGAGATTCATGACGTGATTCTGTGGCCTTGACGCTTGCGGAAGGGGGTCGGGGTCATGATGGGTGAGCAGTTGGGACGGCAGGGCCGTCTGTTTTACGAG
>PVBE010347709.1_pt1 | contig 11758 bp, 8 predicted proteins | sample 1631181 | NCBI WGS metagenome assembly PVBE01 (sample SAMN08397723, study PRJNA350692) | Marine metagenome, whole genome shotgun sequencing project. | isolation source: water | place: Pacific Ocean | collected 2012-04 | reverse complement strand
GTCACATGCGTAAATTCAACGGCGTTCCAAAGGCGCAATTCGGGCTATATTTGAAGGAATGTGAGAGGCGTTTTAACAACAGTGACCCGTCAAGCCAGTTATCACAGCTAAGACAATGGGTTAGAGTGTGTTTGAACTAGTTATTTGGGTCAGTCCCTTGTGACAACCGTTACAGAATGAGCGCATTGGATCAGGCAAGAAATAATCGTAGCTGTAGTAACTATTTGCGATTCGGTGCCATTTTATATAGACAGCGGGCGGGAATTCTCGATCGGGCTGTATTTGGCGCCGGCAAAATGGTATCAGCCGCTGTAGCGGCGCCGAAGGATTGTGCTTAATGAGTTTTAAACTCAAATTTTGGGGAGTGCGCGGCAGCATCGCCTGCCCGTCGCCCGACCACATCGCCTTCGGCGGCAATACCAGCTGCCTGGAAGTGAACGCCGGCGGCGAGCAGATCATCTTCGATGCCGGCACCGGAATCCGCAACCTCGGCCATTGGAATTTCCGCAAGGGCATCACCAAATCGACCCTGCTGTTCTCGCACACCCATTGGGACCACATCACCGGCTTTCCCTTCTTTGCCCCGGCTTTTCATCCCGATCATGAATTTGCGCTCATGGCCGGGCATCTGAAAGAGCATGGCGGCCTCTATAAGGTGATATCGGGACAAATGGCCAACCCCATGTTTCCGGTGCCGATCGAGGCGCTGAGATCCAAATTGGAGTTCATCGATTTCGACGCCGGCGAAACTTTCCAGCTCAGCGAAAAAATCCGCGTCCGGACCGCCATGCTCAACCACCCCGACGGCGCCACCGCATACCGCATCGAATTCAAGGGCAAGTCGATCTGCTATGTAACCGATACCGAGCATGTCCCGGGCAAGCCGGATGAAAATATTCTCGAACTGATCGATGGTTCCGATTTGGTGGTCTATGATGCGACCTACACGGAAGACGAGTTTCCGGCCAAGGTCGGCTGGGGCCATTCCACTTGGGAAGAAGGCGTCCGCCTGGCCCAGCTCGCCAATGTCAAATCGCTCGCCATCTTCCATCATGATCCGGACCATGAAGACAGCTTCATGGAGGCGCTCGAAATCGAGGCCCGCCACCGTTGGCGCGGCGCCTTCGTCGCTCGAGAGAATATGCGAATTAATCTCATTTAATTATAATTTACGCTCTGGCCTGATTAACTAGCTCCTTTGCCAGATAGTCCCGTTCAAAATTTGTCGAATCTCGGCTTGGTAAAACGGCACATTCAGTGCTGTCGGGCAGTGCTGCCGGGACGCCTCTGGCGCCGTCGCGGCGTAGCGGCAACACTCATCAGAAGATTGTTTTGCTTCGCTGAATCACGCATCATGACGCGCCGCAGGGGAGTGCGGAACATGGGGAGCGAGCCAATGCGACTATTCACATTCAGCCTGATAGCGGCCGTCGCGATTGCGGCGGCGATTTTCGGATTCGCGGGCAATTCGGCCGCCGAAGTTTACAGCCAGGGTCCCAAGGTGTGCGAGGAATGCCATCGCGGCGAAACCGAGATTTGGCAGGCCAGCAAGCACGCCGAATCGTTCAAGAAGGTGCATAAGGACAAGAAAGCCAAGAAAATCGCCAAGGCGACCGGCGAGAAAAGCATGAAACGCAACGCCACCTGCGTGCAGTGCCACTATACGGTGGTGCGGAACAAGGCCGGCGCCAAGGCCAAGCCGGCGGCGGGCCCTTCCTGCGAAAGCTGCCATGGCGCATCTTCGGAGTGGTTCGCCATCCACAATGATTACGGCGGAGCCAACGTCAAGGTGAGTGAGGAGAGCGCGGAACATAAGGCGGAGCGCATCACCGGCGCCGCGGCGGCGGGCATGCGCTGGCCCTCCGACAAATATGGCGTCGCCGAGAACTGCATGGAATGCCACGGCCTGGCCAACCCCGCCGTGGCCGGTGACAAGCTCGCTATCATGCTCGATTCCGGCCATCCGACGGTGGCCGATTGGGAATTGGTGCGCTACAGCCAGGGCAGCATGCGCCACCGCTTCTACCCGCCCGAAATGACGGTGAACGCGGAGTTGTCGGCGGCCGAAGCGGCGGAAATGTATGTCATCGGCCAGGCGGCCAAGCTGGTATCGGCGGTCAACGCCCAGGGGCGCTCGGATTCGGCCAAATATAATGAATTTCAGGAAGCCCGCGCGGCGGCGGCGCGCGAGGCTTTGGGCAAGGTCGGCGCCGCCGCCGCCTTCTTGGCCGAGCCCACCGCCGATCAGGCACGTGCCCTCGTCGCGGCGATCCAGGGGCAGGACCTCAGCGCCGAGGTCGGCGCCATGTTGCTGGCGAAGGACAGCTATAAATAGGCGTGCCGGCAAAACCGCGCCCGGAACGCCTGTGAAAAACGACAAGAGACTGCCACGCGCCGAATGCGCGAACCGGCAGAAGATGATAAAACGATTCGCCAATAGGGTATAAGATCGCCTGATTGCGCGTTCAAACGGTTGACGGGGAAGACGGATTTGGCCAGCGTTGCAATGATTGCCAGGCCCCAGCGGTGGGATGCGCCGTTCGGGCCGGAAATGGCGGATGCCGAAGTTGCGCGCCTGTTGGCGCTGCCCGAATTCGCGTCGATCGCCGCCGACCGGTTTCCCAAACACACGCCGCTCGACGGCATTCTCAGAAACGATACGCGAATCGTGCGCTATCGCGGCGGCGATATCGTCGTGCGCGAGGGCGATTACGGCAATTCGGCCTTTCTTGTCGTCTCCGGCAATCTGCGTGTTGTCATAACGCCGGCGCTGCCGCGCAACCTGATCGGCCGCCAGCTCAGCGAGCGCAAGAATTTCTTCCAGGCGCTCGCTCAATTATGGACCAACCGGACCGTGCCGGAAGTGCGCGACACGTCGCGATATGGCGGCCAGTCGGTGCGCGAGGGCGGCTCGCACGAGGAGGCGGATGCGCGCGTTTTCCTGCAGGATATCCCGGCCGTGCTGAACAGCCACAACACCGCGCAACTCGGCCCCAGCACTCTGTTCGGTGAATTGGCGGCGCTCGGCCGCGTGCCGCGCACGGCGACGATCTTCGCCGAGGAAGAAGCCGAACTGCTGGAAATCCGCTGGCAGGGCTTGCGCGAACTGCGCAAATACGATCCCGGCTGGCGCCGCACGATCGACGAGCGCTACCGCGAGAACGCCCTCAAAGTGCGCCTGAAAAGCTCGCCCTACTTCGCCGGCCTGAGCGAACAGGAGCTTGGCGAGGTCGCCGACGCCACCCTGTTCGAAAGCCATGGCAGCTTTGAATGGCATGTCGCCTATAAACGCATGCGCGACCAGGGAAAGGCCGACAAGGAGCCGATCATCGCCCGCCAGGGCGAATATCCGGACGGCCTCCTGATGATACGTGCGGGTTTCGCGCGGGTATCGATCAAAATGGGCAATGGCGAGCGCACTCTGACCTATTTGGGCGCCGGAGACAGCTTCGGTCACGACGAGCTGTGGGCCTCTCATCTCGGCACCGACATTTCGCTGCAAACCTCGCTGAAGGCGGTCGGATATGTCGATTTGTTGCGCGTGCCGGCGCCGATTCTGGAGAAGTATGTCTTCAACAAGGAGGGCGGGCATCATATCTCCAACCCGTTGCACCACCTGGCGACCCGCACGGTGGCCCAGGACGCACCGCTGGAATGGGCGGTGGAGCAGCGCTTCGTCAACGGCACCAAGGCGATGCTCATCGACCTCGACCGCTGCGTGCGCTGTGACGATTGCGTGCGCGCCTGCGCCTCGACGCATGGCGGCAATCCGCGCTTCATCCGCCACGGGCGCACCTTTGATCATTGGATGGTGGCCAACGCCTGCATGCATTGCGCCGACCCGGTTTGCATGATCGGCTGCCCCACCGGCGCCGTCCACCGTTCGCTCGAGACCGGCGCCGTGGTGATTAACGACGATACCTGTATCGGCTGCGGCGTCTGCGCCTCCTCCTGCCCCTACAACAATATCCGCCTCGTCGACATCCACGATATCGACGGCAACATGGTGCGCGATCCGGTCAACCAGAAACCGATCGTGAAAGCGACCAAATGCGATCTTTGCGAAACCAATCCGGGCGGGCCGGCCTGTGTGCGGGCCTGTCCGCACGATGCCCTTAAACGGGTCAATTTCCAGGGTGACGAGACCTTCGGGGGGGCCGCGCCATGAATCCCATCGCCACGCGCTACACATTGCTGTGGGCCGGCGCCATTGTCGGCTTGGCGGTGTTGGGCGTCTATACCTACCTTGCCGAACTTGCACTCGAGCGTTCGGAATTCATCACCGGCTATTTCCTGTTCGGCCTGATGCTCGCCCTGGCGCTATTCAACGCACGTAAGAAGCTGGCCATGGCGCCGTTGGTGCGCTCGGCCTATTGGCTAGCGGTCCATGTGGTGGGCGGCGTGGCGGCGGTGGTGCTGTTTTTTATCCACACCGGATCGATCTGGCCGACCGGCGGCAACGAACAGGCGCTCGCCCTGGTCTTTTATCTGGCCTCGTTAAGCGGAATTTTCGGCTACTTCATACAGCGCATCAACCCGAGGCGCCTGGTGCAAACCGATTTCGAAATCATCTTTGAGCGCATCCCGGCCGAGTTGGTGGAGATCCGCGAAAAAGCCGAAGCGGAAATCCGCGCCTGCACCGAGGAAACCGGCAGCGACACCCTGGCACGGCACTATATGGAGACCTTGGCCTGGTATTTCCGCCGCCCGCGATATTTCACCAACAACGCCTTCGGCGGCGACGCCGGACTGCATTGGTTGCGCAACCAGTATCGCACCGTGAATCGATATTTGAACGATTCGGAACGGGTTTATCTGAACCGCGTCAATGAATTGGCGGAAATGAAGGCCAAGATCGACATCCATTACGCCTGCCAAGGCATGATGAAGAACTGGTTGCTGGTGCATCTGCCGTTGGCGGCGGCGGTGCTCGGGCTGATGTTTTGGCACGTTATTGTCGTGAATGTGTACGCGCTATGATGGATCCGGAAAAATTTAAACATGATTCCAGCCGTTACGAGCGGCCGACGCAAAAATTCCGTTGCGGACGTGCCGCCGTTTGGGGCAAGCCGTGTGAATTAGGCCCGCATTCGAACGGGCGCTGCGGCGGCACCAGTGAGTGCAGCCCGGCCAAGGTAGGCGATCGTTGGGAATGCCGGCGTTCGGCAATCTTCGGCGGTCCGTGCCAAAACGGTCCCGATTCCGACGGCGCCTGTTCGTGCCAGCATCCGCCCTGTCAGCCCAGACGCTCGCTGAGAAGCCTGCGCGGCATCCTTACCGCCGGTGCCTTCGCCGTTGTCGCGGCGATCATCGCGCTGATGCTGACCCTGGACGGCGGCGGCAACGCACGCGATGCGATCATTCAGGCCGGAGAGTTGACCGGCGGACACGAGAACTTTACCGCGGCCAAGGGCTGCGAATCCTGCCACGAGGCGCACGACCAGGACGCCGGCGACTGGTTCCTGGCGGCGTTCCGCGAGGACGACATGACCGAACAATGCCTCGCCTGCCACACTTTCGCCGGCGATCCGCGACTCGGGCACAACGCCGCATTCGCGGCCAAGGGGCAAACCACCGAATGCGTCATGTGCCATACCGAGCACCAAGGCGAGGACGCCGATATCAGGCACATGTCGAACAGCCAGTGCAATGAATGCCACAAAACCAAGATAGACAGTTTCTCGACCAGCCATCCTAAATTCTCCGTCGGCTTCCCACATGATCGGCGCACCGCCGTGCAATTCGACCATGCCTCGCATCTGTCCAAGCATTTCTCCAACCAGCGCTATGAGGAGAGGGCGCCGGAGGATTGCACGTCGTGCCATTCGGTGGATACCGCCGAGCGAGCGGTCGAGCCGGCGAGCTACGAAGAGAGCTGCGCCGAGTGCCACGGCGAAGCCATTCGGAAACGCGAACTCGCGGTCCTGCGGCTGCCTGAATTCGAGGAGAGCCTGCTCGACGGTGACGCCGTATCGGAAGCCTGCGGGCCGACCCTTGAGAGCTGGGAGCTGTTGCAGGAAAACATGGCGGAAATGACGGAGGCCATCGAGGCCGGCGACGAAGTGGAATTGGCGGAGCCCGAAGAGGAAGAAGAATATGAAGCCGTCTCGCTCGAAGAAGGCGACCCGATCAGCGCCTATCTGATGGGCATGACGGCCGACGATATGGAGAGCTATAGCGAACCGATGCAGGAATTCATCATGCGCCTGGTCGAAGAAGGACCGGCGCCGCTGGCCGAACTCGTCGATGAGCATGCCGGCGAGGCGGTGTCGCCGATGTTGCTGTCCGGGCTGAATGCGGAATTGGTCAAGCGCGTGGCCTGTGCCTGGGCCGCCAATCTCGAATATGAAGCGCCGGCGGAGAACGACCTTGGCGGCTGGCACGGCGACGCGGTGGAGTTACGCTACGCGCCGGTCGGTCACAATGACAGCGTCGCCAGGGCATGGATTAACTTCGCCCTGGCCAGTTCCACCGATGAGGATGACGACAATGCCGAGAACGTCGAGGCGTTGCATGAGGTCATTCTGAGCCCCAAGGAAGGCGTCGGCGCCTGCACCAAATGCCACGCGATTTCAGAGGACAAGGACGGCGCCCGGCACGCCGAATGGCGCTACCGGCCGAGCCAGGCAAGACCCTATTCGACCTATTCGCATGGCGCCCATATCACCCTGCTGAACCGCGATGGCGTCAGCCTGATGGACCCGGAAAATGGCTGCCTCACATGCCACAAAATCAATAATGAGGCCGCCTATCAGGAGGCGTTCGCACAAAGTGACCCGTATCACTTCCAAAGCAACTTCGTGGCCATGGAACGGGAAACTTGCTCGCAGTGCCACAGTGACGGGCAGGTCGAAGAGAACTGCCAGCTTTGTCACCTCTATCACGCCGCACCCGGCTTCGATTACTGGATGGTGGAATATGCAAAAACGACAACAGAGGATTAATTGCCGGTGGCGCCGCCCGGGCGTCATGCTTGTGACCGCCATGGCCATCGTTGCGGCATTGGTCTGGTCGGTGCCGGCAAGCGCCGCCGACGATGCCGCCGCCGCCGCCAGCGGCGACGAAATGCACGGCGCCATCCTGGATGAAAACCTGTTCCCGAGCGCCTCGCAATGCCAATCCTGCCACGAGGATATTTACCGCGAATGGGCGTCGTCGAATCACGCCTATTCGTCGATCTCGCCGATGTTTCACAAATTCGAGAATGCCATCAATTCGCTGGCGCCGACCATCGGTGCCTTTTGTGTGCGCTGCCATATCAGTGCCGGCACGGCGATGGGCGAGCCGCGTGAGATGCCTATCTGGGAGCGCAGCCAGGTGTCGCGCGAGGGCGTCACCTGCATCACCTGCCATCGCGTCAGCGAGGCCTATGGCCGCTCAAACGGCGAGCGTCGAATCGTCGCCGGCAGTATCTTCCAGCCGATGTTCGGCAATATCGGCGGCGACGGCGTGGCCGAGGTGGTGGCCAATGCCAGCTCGTGGAAAGTGGCGACGAACGAAAATGAGCGCGGCAACCGAATGCACAATGAGGGCGTCAAATTCGATCAGCTCTCGCAATCCGAATTCTGCGCTTCCTGCCATCAGGTCGCGGTCAATCTCGGCATCAAGCTGGAAGTGGTGTGGGAGCAATATCGCGATTCGCCCGCCCATCAGGAAGGCGTGAGCTGCCAGGATTGCCATATGAGCTACAATCCCGGCGTCGCCGGTGAATTCAAGCGCGGCCCCGTCGCCGTGGTCGGTGGCCGGCCGGTCAATCCCGACCGCGTCCGCCACGACCATTCCTTCGCCGGACCGGGCTATCCGATCGCCCATCCCGGCATCTTCCCGCACAATCCGGAAGCCGAGAACTGGACCATGCGCGAATGGCTGGAATTCAATTGGCGCCAACCCTGGGGCGACGAGGATTGGGAAGACGAATATGAAGAGGCGGTGGACGAGGGAACGCGCGAGGAAATCGAGTTTCCCGAAATTTGGGAGGACCGTTTCGACCGCGAGGAAGCGCGCGCCATCGTCGAATACAATCTCGAACTGATCGAGGAAAAGCGCGATTTGCGCAAGCGGGTGATGGAAAACGGATCACACATTGACGGCCCGTTCTTCGACGGCGAGGCGCGCCTCGGCGACGACCTCGATTTCCACTATGTCGTAACCAACACCAACAATGGCCACAACCTGCCGTCGGGCTCGCTCGGCGCGCAGCCCGAACTGTGGCTCAACGTGGCCCTGATCGATCCCTCCGGCAACAATATCTGGGAGAGCGGCTATGTCGACAGCAATGGCGACATGGCCGACCAGCACAGCCTCGATGTGCTCGCCGGGAAAATTCCCTATGACGATCAATTGGTGAATTATCAGACCAAGTTCCTGACCACCAACGTCAAGGGGACCGACCGCGAGATGTATCTACCGGTTAATTTCGATGTCGATCAATTGCCCTTCCTGCGCCCGGCGGTGCAGCCGACGACGGTCATCAACCATCCGCCGTTCGTGCGCATGGAGGGCCGTTCCATCCCGCCGCTGGCGAGCCGGAATGCAAATTATTCGGTACCCGGTTCGCTGATCAGCGAGCCGGGAACTTACAGATTGGCGATCCGCATGCGCAGCCGCGCCGAGCCGATCTATTTCATGCGCTTCGTCGGCGCGACGGCGGAGATGGAGCGCAGCATGAACGAGTGGATGATGGAAATCGACGCCTTTACGGTCGAGTTTCAAATAGGGGGTTAAGCGTGGGAAAAATTTGGCAAGATCGACTTTCACTTCGTCTTTGGCCGGCGGGAGGTCTCGCCCTCCTGGCCGCGGCACTTGTTTTGGTCGGCGTTGATAGCGCGGCGGCGGATGAAATCGCGAGCGATCCCGCCGCCACCGCGGTCGAGCATGATTCAAGCGTGTTCCGGCCGGACCCGGCCTATGACGACGCGGAATATGACATCGAGGCGCAGCTCAAAATCTATGGCGGCAAATCCGCCTTCCCGACGCCGCGCCCGATGATCGAGGCGGGACGAGAACTCTACACGGCCGGGCCGTTCACCGAGGCCGGCACCTTCCTCGGCACGCTGAACCCGACCTACAATCAGTTTTACGTTTACGGCGATTGGCGCGCGGCGCTCGCCTTTAACGACAATGGCGCGGCGGAAGTCGGCCAGGTGGCGACCCGCCTCAACCTCGATTTCGATTACCGCTTCACGGCGACCGAACGGATTCACTGGTTTATCGGACCGCTCGACGGGCAGGGGGAATTTACGCGCTGCGAGTTTTTCGGCGATGACGCGCCCAACAACGACCCCGACCGCGAATGCGATCTGCAGCTTGACGGCAATTTGGACGCGCTGTTTTTCGAGGGTGACGGCGGCGCCATCTATTCCGGCCTGAGCGGCCAATATTCCTCCATCGACGTGCCGTTTTCGCTCGGCCTGATGCCGCTATTGTTCCAAAACGGCATTTGGATCGAGGACGCCTTTACCGGTGCCGCTGTGGCGATCCCGGCGCTCAACAGCCCGTCGCTCGATATCTCGAACATGGATTTCACCTTCTTTGTCGGCATCGACAAGGTGACCAATCCGGGCATTCTCGACAATGACGGGCTGGCGGCGGGTCACAATGTCAATATTTACGGCGCCGCCACCTTCATCGAAGCCATGCAGGGCTATTGGGAAGCGGGTATCGCCTATCTCGACGGCGAATCGGGGCTCGACGATCAGAGCTTCACCAACGCCACCCTGGCCTTTTCGAAGCGCTACGGCGCGTGGCTCTCGAACAGCTCGCGCATCGTCTGCTCGTTCGGCCAAAATCGCGACAACAATGCGCAACAAACGGCGGATGGCGTGATCGTGCTGATCGAAAATTCATTGATCACGCGCAAGCCCTCGACCTGGGTGCCCTACCTCAACCTGTTTGCCGGGCTCGACCGGCCGCAATCGGCGGCGCGCGCCGGCGCCGCCGGCGGCATTCTCAAGAATACCGGCATTAATTTTGAGACCGACGGCCTGACCAATTTTCCCAAGCTCGACGACACTGGCCAAAACACCGCCGGCGGCGCGTTGGGCGTGGAGTACCTGTTCGCCCTCAACCGGCAGCTGGTGGTGGAGGCCGCGGCGTTTCAAGTGATCGACGGCGAAAACGAGGTCGGACGGTCGGCCCGGGGGGATGAATATGCGCTCGGCATGCGCTATCAATTCCCCTTGAACGAGGCCTGGATCTTGCGTGCCGACGCCATGCATGGCTGGCGCATGGAAGATGAGAACCTGGCCGGTGCGCGCTTCGAAATCAGGCGCAAATTCTAGCCCGCAAAACGGGGGAGGCCCGAGAGAATGGATATTGCCATTAATGTCATCGCCATCATTTTGTTGGCGGCGATGTCGATTTACCTGTTCTTGGCGATCGCCAGCAACACACGGCGCATGGCGCTCGCCGGCAACAGCGCTGATATTCAGGATCAAAGGCTGCGCGCCGAGATCGACCGCATCATGGACCAGCGCCGTATCGAGCGCGAATCCAACGAGCTGTCGTGGAAGGGTTTCCGCAAATTCGAAATCGGCCGCAAGGTGCAGGAAGGCGGCGGTATCTGCTCGTTTTACCTGACCCCCCATGACGGCAAACCGCTGCCGCCTTTCAAACCGGGCCAGTATCTCACTTTCGGCCTCGATATCGCCGGCCAGAAGAGGCAGGTCATCCGTTGCTATTCCTTGTCGGACAGCCCGTATCATCCGGATTATTACCGCTGCTCGATCAAGGCGGCGCCAGCGCCGCGCGACAAGCCGGAAGCACCGCCGGGGCTGGTGTCCAACCATTTCCACGACAGCCTGAATGAAGGCGATATCATCGATATCAAGGCGCCGGGCGGCCATTTCTTCATGGACACCTCCAAACAGAGCCCGGTGGTGTTGATCGGCGGCGGCATCGGCATGACGCCGATGCTCAGCATGCTCAACCAGATTATCGAGAGCGGCTCGACGCGCGAGACCTGGTTCTTCTACGGCGTGCGCGACAGCTCCGAGCAGATCATGAAGGAATATCTCGAACAGGTGGCGCGGGAAAACGAAAACGTACATATGTGTGTGTGCTACTCCAAGGCCAAGGAAACCGATGTCGAAGGCAAGGACTACCAATATGGCGAGCGGGTCAGCGTCGAGCTGTTCAAGCGCCTCCTGCCATCCAACAATTACGATTTTTATATGTGCGGCCCGCCGCCGATGATGAACACGGTGGTTCCCGCCCTGGAAGACTGGGGCGTGCCGGAAAAGAACGTGCATTTCGAGGCCTTTGGCCCGGCCACGGTGAAGAAGACCAAGACCGAGGCCAACAAGGAAGCGGTCGAGGCTTCCTCGGCCAGCGCCGGCGTAAAGATCACTTTCGCCAAATCGGGCATGACACTCGATTGGGACCCGGAAATCGGCTCAATTTTGGATTTTGCCGAGGAAAATGATATCGACGGCATCGATTCGGGCTGCCGCGCCGGCGGTTGCGGCACCTGCATCGTCGCCATCAAGGAAGGCGAGATTGATTATCTCAACGAACCCGGCGAGGACCCCGAGGCCGGCTCCTGCCTCGCCTGCATATCCGTTCCCAAGGGCAATTTATCGCTCGATGCCTGAATAAAGGGGTGATTGTGAATTATGTTGGGGGCTGATCCAGATAACGCCAAAAAGTTGTTATCATGGGAAGCATGCGGAAGAGTCGTCTAAGCAAATATAAACAGGGCCGTTTGGTCGAGCATTTTGTGGCCGGAACCACGGCTCGAACGGCGGCCAGTCTGTGTGGC
>PVBE010561108.1_pt1 | contig 11760 bp, 8 predicted proteins | sample 1631181 | NCBI WGS metagenome assembly PVBE01 (sample SAMN08397723, study PRJNA350692) | Marine metagenome, whole genome shotgun sequencing project. | isolation source: water | place: Pacific Ocean | collected 2012-04 | reverse complement strand
TGAGGAAAATATTTCAGCAGTTGAACTTTTCGGAGGTTGATGTATCTGATCAGATGTATTCATTGGTTTAAATATTATATTGTTTAATGTTTTTTGATTTTTTGAGGATTCATTACGGTCGCATCATCATTGAAACCTTCTATTTGATGGAAATTCAGATATTTGTATAAATCATTAGAGATTGGGTCGATTTTCTTTGCTGTGATCAATTGATATTCTTTTAGCGATGGTATATGACCTATGAGAGCACAAACGGCTGCTAATTCAGCACTTCCTAAATACACTTGTGCTTCTTTACCTAGTCTATTGTTGAAGTTCCTAGTACTTGTAGAAAAAACTGTTGTGTTGTCTTCTACTCGGGCTTGATTGCCCATACAAAGAGAGCAACCTGGCATTTCCATTCTGCTACCTGCCTCTTCAAAGATTTGGTAGTAACCTTCTTTCTTGAGTATTTCTTCATCCATTCGTGTTGGAGGACAAACCCAAAGTCTTGCTTTGTTAGTTCCTGCTCCTTCTAATAATTTTGCTGCTGCTCGGTAATGACCAATATTTGTCATACATGAACCAATAAAAACTTCTTGGATTGGTGTACCAGCAACTTCACTTAGTAATTTGACGTTATCTGGATCATTTGGACAGGCTAGAACTGGTTCGGTTAATTCATTCAGGTTGATTTCTATGGTTTCTGCATAGTTTGCATTGGAATCCGCACTGATTAACTTTGGAGAAGCCAGCCAAGATTTCATTGCTTTGATTCTCCGTGCAAGTGTTTGAGAATCTTGGTATCCACGCTTAATCATATTTTGTAGTAATGCAATATTGCTTTTGAGATATTCAGCAACTGTTTCTTCTGAGAGTTTGATTGTGCATCCAGCGCAAGAACGCTCAGCACTAGCGTCAGTAAGTTCAAATGCTTGTTCGAGCTTTAAGTCAGGTAATCCTTCTATTTCCATAATTTTTCCATTGAAAATATTGATTTTGTTGGCTTTTTCAACTGTCAATAGGCCTTGTTGTATGGCTATCCATGGGATGGCATTCACAACGTCTCTTAGTGTTATTCCTGGTTGTAAGGAGCCTTGAAAGCGTACTAAGACAGATTCAGGCATATCTAGTGGCATAGCTCCAATAGCAGCTGCAAATGCAACGACCCCAGAACCACCAGGGAATGAAATTCCTAATGGAAAACGCGTATGACTATCTCCCCCTGTCCCTACTGTGTCAGGCAATAGCATCCGATTGAGCCAACTATGAATAATTCCGTCTCCTGGACGAAGAGCTATACCTCCTCGTTCGGAGAAAAAATCAGGTAATTCTTTTTGAGTTTCTAGATCTATAGGTTTTGGATATGCAGCTGTGTGGCAAAAGCTTTGCATAACTAAGTCTGCTGAAAAACCAAGGCATGCGAGTTCTTTCATTTCATCGCGAGTCATCGGTCCAGTGGTGTCTTGGCTGCCAACTGTTGTAATTACTGGTTCACAGCTTGTTTCTGGACTGATGCCCTCAAGACCACATGCCCGCCCAACTATTTTTTGAGCTTGGGTAAACCCATAAGTAATATTTTTTGCCTTACCTGGACGGATAAATAATTCAGAAGGGTTTAAGCCAAGTTTGATTCTTACTTTGTCGGTTAGGGCTCTACCTATCATGAGTGGTATTCGACCACCAGCTCTTATCTCATCGCTAATAGTTGTAGGTTTGAGGTTGAATTGTGTTATGATTCGACCTTCGTTTTTATCGCTAATTCCTCGGGTAATTATGCCTTCATATGGCCGTATTGTAATTACATCACCTGTTTTTAATTCACTGACATCACATTCAATAGGGAGTGCACCTGAATCTTCAGCTGTATTAAAAAAGATTGGTGCAATTTTCCCACCGATGATTACACCACCTGCCCGTTTATTGGGTACATAAGGAATATCTTCTCCTGTATGCCATAAGACCGAATTGATAGCTGATTTGCGAGAGCTGCCTGTTCCAACAACATCACCTACGTAACTAATGGGATATCCTTTCTTTTTTAATTCTTCAATCGTTTTGAGTCCATTTGGATCACGAGTTTCCAGCATTGCTAGAGCATGAAGAGGTATATCGGGTCTTGTCGTTGCATGTGTCGCAGGCGATAGATCATCTGTATTTGTTTCACCTTCGACTTTGAAAATAATTACAGTAATTTCCTTTGCAAGAGGCTTCTTAGAGGTAAACCAGTCTCCATTAGCCCAGCTGTCTACTACTTTTTTTGCAAAAGTATTTTTTTTTGCACGCTCGAAAATATCATTTAGTGAGTCATAAACTAATAGAGTGTGGCTCAATCCATCTGCCGCACAATTAGCGAGAATTCCATTTTCATTCTCAAGAATTTCAATTAAGGCAGAAACGTTGTAGCCACCAACCATTGTTCCTAGAAGTTTTGTGGCTTCGAGAGGATTAATTAAGGGACTAATTACTTGTCCATTAGCAACGGAACTTAGCCATGAGGCTTTGACATAAGCCGCTTCATCAACTCCTGGTGGAATTCTATGCACCAGCATTTGCTGAAGCTCTTGACTCTCTGCTGTCAGCGGATTCTCAAGTAATTTTGTTAGAGCTTGCGTTTGTTCTGCATTTAATGGCAGAGCAGGAATGCCTTGGGCTTCTCGATCTGCAGCAAGCTGACGGTATGCGCTAAGCATTCTGGCAACTCCTTAATGGTTGGAAAGATTTCTCAACTGCTCTTTCCTACTTTCCCATGCTGAGGGAGGATCAGTGATGAAATACAAGTTCTTTGTGCGTGGATTTTGTTATTTCCTTAGTCTTAGTGAATTATGAATCTGAGATGAAATGACCACCACATCTGATCTACATGTGGTGGAAACGAGGCCATTGGTTCCACCTGGTTTACTTCATCAAGATTTTCCTACTGATCCTGAGGCAGCTAATACAGTTGCTCTAGCTAGAAAAAGGATTCAATCAATTCTCAAGGGGCAAGATTCTCGTTTGTTGGTGATTGTTGGCCCTTGTTCAGTGCATGACATTAATGCTGCTAAAGATTATGCAATTCAATTAAACCGTTTACGAGAACGCTTCTCAGACAGTCTAGAGGTGGTTATGCGTGTTTATTTTGAAAAGCCTCGAACTACAGTTGGCTGGAAAGGCTTGATTAATGATCCACATCTTGATGGGTCATATGACATTAATACTGGCCTAAGGCTGGCTCGATCATTGTTACTGGATTTAGCTAGAGAGGGTATGCCAACAGCTACAGAATTATTAGATCCAGTTGTTCCTCAATACATTGCGGATTTGATTAGTTGGACAGCAATTGGAGCAAGAACGACTGAAAGTCAGACACATCGAGAAATGGCTTCAGGATTATCAATGCCTATTGGCTATAAAAATGGAACGGATGGAACAGCCACGATTGCTATTAATGCCATGCAATCTGCTTCAAGACCACATCATTTTTTAGGTATAAATCGTGATGGTAAAGCGTCGATAGTTAGTACCACTGGTAATCCAGATGGCCACTTGGTATTAAGAGGTGGAAAAAGTGGAACTAATTATCACTCTGAAGCTGTTAGTTCTGTTGCTCAAGAATTATCTCAGGCAGGCTTGGTTGATCGTTTGATGGTTGATTGCAGTCATGATAACTCTAATAAGGATTTTCGGAGGCAAGTGGACGTTTTGAAAAATGTTGCTGGACAGGTTCGCCATGCTCCTACAAATGTGATGGGAGTGATGCTTGAAAGTCATTTAATAGAAGGAAATCAAAAGCTTGTAGGAGATTTAACTAGCCTTACATATGGTCAAAGTATTACGGATGCATGTATTGACTTAGATACAACGGCTACTTTGCTTGAGGAGTTGGCTCGAGCAGTCGCTATCAAATAACCTTGAATCTAACAATATTGTAGGAAGAATTATCAACTAAACCAGAGCCATGCATATGCGACCCCTATTGGCACAGTTAAGTTGTCGATACCCCAAGGTCCCACTTGTTCAAGGATGACCGCTAGGGTGGCTATTGCTATTAATAATAGTGGATGTATAGTAATTCCACTGATTAATGCAATCAGGAAAAGGACAATCAATGCTACCAATGCCATAGTCACTGTTCCTAGCACCGATTTACGTTGACCAAGGATTAGCCAATCTGGAGATTGCCATTTCGGACCTATTAATCCTGCTAGGCCATCTCCAAATGACATAACAAGCACTCCAGCACTAACGGCAGCAGCATGTTCAGGCCAAAGACAAATTATTAGAATAGTAATACTCATGCCATACGCAATGGTTCCATAGCTTTGACGATTTATGTCTTCCATCGCTGGTAGTAGACGTAATCGATGATTAATCAAGAGACCTAACGTGATGATGCTTGCTACAGGAATAGCTATATTGGAAGAGATTTTTAGTATCCAGGCTAATGGTAAAACAGGTCCAGTTCCGATATGAATGATTTTACGACTTAGCTCTTTTTGACCAGGGTAAAGATATCTGCAAATGATTGCAGATATCAAAACAATAGCTATCCAACAGATAATTATGATTATTGAAATTATATTTCCCAATATGATTTTAAGCTGCTTGTTGATGAGTAGTCATTACTCGGAGCTTGAGAATTGCTTTTGCTTCAAGTTGTCTTACACGCTCTCTAGATACATTGATTTGTCGACCAATTTCAGCAAGTGTTAGAGGCTCTTCCCCATCTAAACCAAAACGTAAACGTAATATCTTTTGTTCTCTTTCATTTAATTGTGATAACCACCCTCCTAAATGTTCTTTTTGAATACTGCGATCCATTCCTTCCATAGGCTCATTATAGTTTGGGTCTGGGATTAGTTCTCCAAGAGTGCTTCTATCTTCTTCTCCGCGGGCATGTGCATCTAACGATGCACATGGCGCACTTTGCGCAACTAAATCTTCAAGGTCTTGTGGCTCTATGCCCATGGCATGAGCAAGCTCCAAGCGATTGGGTTGACGGCCAAAGCGATGAGATAATTCTCGAGTGATGCGTCGCATCTTCGATAGTTTTTCACTGATGTGAATTGGTAGGCGAATAGTACGAGCACTATTGTCAATTGCTCTGGTCATTCCTTGCCGAATCCACCAATATGCATAAGTGGAAAACTTATACCCCATTGCTGGATCAAATTTATCAACTGCACGTTCTAGCCCAATAGCTCCTTCTTGAACAAGGTCCAAAAGCTCTAACCCTTGATTTTGGTATTTTTTAGCGACACTGACTACTAGACGAAGGTTGGCTGCCATCATCCTGTCTCTGGCTCGTTTGCCCATGCGAATTTGATGGCGTTGGCGGGGAGCTTGCTCTTCGACCGGCAATAACATCAGCTTTTTCATTGTTTGAACATGGTGTGCCAGTTCAATTTCTTCGGCTGGTGTCAATAATGGAACTCTACCGATACTGCTGAGATAGAAGCCAATTGCATCAGTACCTAGTCTTCCGCCACTGCGGTGGTGAGTGCGAGAGCTGTTCCCAGCCTTGTTGGCTTTTTCGCCCGACTGTTTCTTAGTTGTCGTCGACACAGCTTCTGGTGATTTTGCACCAGAGTTACTCTGTGTAGATTCCAGAGGGATCCCCATCACCCTGGCCTCCTATATTTAGATTTGGCCGGAATTTAGCACTGATAATGCATAGTAGACATCATAAATTGGAAATCTTTCAGTAACCCTTTTGAAAAATAGCCAAAAATTTGTTTTCGACTAGGTATAAGACGCAGTTTTAAGTTGAATTAAATACTAATTAAGTATTTTTGCTGCGTTACCTTTTGGATTGTTCAATTAATTGAAGATGAGCACATTTTGTCCTTTCTGCTGGTTGGCGCTGTACAAAGCTTCCATCACTTTGCATCTCCCAAGCATTTCGATTGTCCTCAAGGTAAAGTTCTAAGAGATTTTCCAATTTCTTCTTTAACTTCGTAGAATCAATGGGTGTAATCGCTTCCACCCGTCGATCTAAGTTACGCTTCATCCAATCAGCACTACCGATAAAGGCTTCTGCTTTACCAGCATTTGCAAACCAGAAAATCCGAGAATGCTCCAGGAAATGACCAATAATGCTAATAACTTTAATATTTTCGCTCAGGTTCTTTCTTCCTGGGTAAAGACAACACATACCTCTTACAATTAGGTCTATTTTGACTCCTGCTTTAGAGGCTTTATAAAGTAAGTTGATAATATTAGGATCAACAAGAGAATTCATTTTGGCTTTTATGTGTGCATCCTTTCCATCTTTTGCATGTTGAATTTCACGTTCAATTAGAGATTCCATTCCTTTCCTTAAAGTCACTGGTGCAACAAGTAACTTCCGGAATGATTGTTGTTTTGAAAAGCCAGTAAGATAATTGAACAATTCTACTAAATCTTGCCCTAACTCTGGTTGAGCAGATAAGAGACTAAGATCCGTATAAACTTTAGAGGTTTTGGTGTTGTAATTACCTGTTCCAATATGGAAATAACTACGTAGATGCTCCTTTTCTTTTCTAATTACTAAAGCAATTTTAGTATGTGTTTTTAGCCCCAGTACTCCATATACAACATGTACACCAGATTGTTCAAGATGCTTAGCCCATTGAATATTATTGTCCTCATCAAAACGTGCTTTTAGTTCAACTAGGGCCATCACTTGCTTCCCATTCTCTGCGGCACGTATTAATGCAGCGATGATGGGTGAATCTTTTGATACTCGATAGAGAGTCATTTTTATTCCCATGACTCGTTGGTCATCCGCGGCTTGATTAATGAATTCTTCTACTGAGGTTGCGAAGAGATCATATGGATGGTGAAGTAGTAGATCTTGGCGTCGAATGATGGAGAAAATACTTTCAAACTCCTCTGTTTTTATCGAACCATCTTCTAGTAATCCTCGTTGACTTTGTTTAAGTAAGTGGTGAGTGATTCCTTGATGAGCTTCACTTTTGAGATTTGGTAGGTTGATGTTGGTTAAACTAAATAATTCATCTAGCCCAAGAAGTCCCTGCACTCGATACAATTCATCCTCTGCTACGGCCATTCCTTCTATTAGTAATTGGAGAATTGTTGTTGGCATCTTCTCTGAGACTTCAAGTCGAACTACTTCTCCTCCAATTCGTCGTTTACGTAATCCTTGCTCAAGTGCACTCATAAGATCATCAGCTTCAATGTCTCGTAATTCAAGATCTGCATCTCGAGTAACTCGGAAAAAGTAGTGGTCTTTGATTTCCATACCTGGAAAAAGCATTTTGAGGTTGAATGCAACAACTTGTTCAATTGGTATCGCTACATGTACTGGCTGTGGCTCAATTTCACTGAGATCATTTGGAATAGGGATAAATCTTGCCATCGTTTTTTGAGGGACCTTGACTCTTGCAAATTGTTTGTGTTTTGTTGATGGATCTATAATCATTGCTGCGACATTTAGACTTAGGCTGCTGACAAAAGGGAAAGGATGTGCTGGGTCAACGGCTAATGGAGTTAGGACAGGGAAAATTGCTGTTCGAAAATAATTATTAATCCAGACTTTTTGTTGTGGATTTAGTTGTTGATAATCAAGTAGATGTACTCTTTCTTCTTTTAGCTTAGGCTTCAAAATGTGGAGATAATGATCTTGTTGTTGTTTAAGGAGAGGTATTAAATTTTTGTGGATGTCCTTGAGCTGCTCATCTGGTGTTTTCCCGTCTTCACTCTTTTTTGTGACTCCAGCTTCTATTTGTGATTTCAAGGAGGCGATACGCACCATAAAGAATTCGTCTAAATTGTTGCTGAAAATCGCACTAAATTTTGCTTGTTCCAAGAGAGGTGTCCTTGGATCAAGTGCCTGCGCTAGAACTCTTTGGTTAAAATCAAGCCAGCTGAGCTCTCGATTGATATAGTTTCTCTCTATTTTTATGTCTTTGCTCATTGAGTGATATTGGATATTTTTTGGAAATATTTTTAGAACGTAGCAAACCCTGAGTGGGATTTGTTTCTTTATTGCTCTTTAATGAGACAATGATTTTTTTGCGTATCTAGGAAAACCAATACCTGTTATTAGACCTATCACAATTATTAGAAGACAAGTAGTCCCAAAAAATGGGCTTTTGGATCCAAGTAAATCATAAGAAAAGCCAGCCATACTAGCCCCTAAAAATGTTCCTAAACTTTGCAGTCCTTGAAGGCTACCTAGAACTACACCTTGACCAGATGCATCAAGTCGTCGAGATATTAGTGCTCTAAGACAGGGAGTTACTAGACCTGTCCCGATAGCTAGGACACCAACGGCGCTAAAAACCATAGGTATGGAATTCTCTCTGTTTGAGAGAGTTAATAGAAGGCATCCAGCAATCACGAATCCAATGCCTGCCAGTGTCAGTTTTCTTTCTCCAAATTGATTGACTAAAGGGCCGATCAATCCACCTTGAACGACCATTGCGACAACTCCAACTACGATAAAAGCTTTACTTGATAGATCTGGACCCCAATCAAATGATTCTTTTAGGTAAAGCACCAAAACAGCTGTAAAGCCGTTAAAAGCCATAAAAAAAATAAAAAAGGCTAAAGCAAGTCGGCGTGATAAAGGGTTTAAAAAGACAAGACGAATTTGATTAAAGGGATTTAGCTCTCTTTTGCGTAGTAAAGAAGTTCTTGCTTGTGTTGTTAGTGTTTCGGGGAGTATCCATATGACGAGGGCTAAGTTTGATAGTGCAAAGAGTGTGGCAGCCCATACAGGAAGTGTGACGCTAAATTGTGCAAGAGCTGTGCCAAGACCTGGTCCAAGGACGAAGCCTAGGCCAAAAGCTACTCCTATCAGTCCAAAGGTTTTTGCACGGTTTTCTGGGGTAGAGATATCTGCTAATACTGCTGTAGCTGTAGCAGCTGTACCTCCACTAGCGCCATCAATAACTCTTGCGCCAAATAGCATTAAGAGAGGTAAGCTTGTTGCCCAGACGGGTAATAAGCCTTCCCAGTCTATGCTGACTGTCACAGCAAATAGAAAAAGTCCGATCACTGAACCTGATACGCATGTAATGATTACTGGCTTGCGTCCAAATCGATCACTCAGGGCACCTATTAAGGGTGCGACCGCAAATTGAGATATTGCATAAGTTCCTGCTAGTAGACCAAGAGTGCTTCCACTCTTGGTAAATTTTTCTAGTAGAAATGGTAATAAAGGAAAGACAATGGTTTCTCCAAGGCGATCATTTAAAAGTGTTATGAAAGCACTTAGTAGAGTAGGGATTTTGGGCTTGCGCACGCCTGCAAGCTTCAACATATGCTTAACGATCTCATAACGCTAGTTGAATTGATTGGATCAGACCCAAGATAGATGTTAGGTAGTTATCAGTTACAACCACTTCGCCCTTCTGACTGCACTGCAGTAAGAGAGGTTTATGCCGATGCAATTGAGTCTCAGGGAAAAGACTTGTATACGGAGGAACAAATTCAGGCCTGGGTTTCCTTGGCTTGGTTGCCAGGAGTTTTGGATAGCCCGTTAGCTGAAGGTAGTGGATGGATAAGTCTTGAGGAGCAGAATGTAGCGGCATTTGCTGTTAGATATCCTTGTGACCGTTTAGCACTTTTGTATTGTCGAGGTCGATCTATTCGAAGAGGGCATGCATCTTTATTGCTTGATCACCTGGAACAAGAGGCCTTTGAGGAAGGCCATACGAAACTTGTGACGGAGGCAAGTTTGCTTAGTTATCCATTGTTATTGCGTCGTGGTTGGGATTTTATTGCTACTGAAAAAATAGAAATAGGTGGCGTTAATTTTGAACGCTACCGGATGGAAAAACCCTTGCGACAAAACATTCAGGGTTTTTTGAATTCTAAATTTGATTTCCAATGAATTAATTTTTCGAGAGTTGCTTTAGCAGCTCCAGAGACCAGATATGCTTCGGCTTTAGCAATACCTTCTTTGATGCTATTGGAATTTCTACTGAACCATAGATAGGCCCCTGCATTCCATAGAAGTGCTTGTCTTAATGGCCCTTGATTTCCAAGAGCTTCCATCGCATCATCACGCCATTGATCAAGATTCTGCCATTCAAGGTCTTTCCCAGAACATTGGTAATCACGTGGATGGATGATGATGCGTTTGGACTCGTTGTTTTGGACTCTTCCTGTGATGCATGCACGACTGATGGGAAGGTCAGTACTTCCTTCTAGTCCTTTGATTGAGATGAGATCTTTTTCTCCCAGTAGTTCTAGTGCTTCCCAAGCTCTTTTTTCGGTAGGAGGATGAACAAAACCGCTTATTAGTAAATGTTCACCCTTATGCGCGGACCAAATTAACTCCATGCTGGCTATTGGAGGTCGTTTAGCTAACTCATCTCGATAAGTTGTGAGTTTTTCGGCGAGTGCAAAGTGGTCTGGCTGATGAAAAACTGCCAGTCCATGATTATCAAAACAAGTTTGTACTTTCTTCCAGGCTAATCCTTTTAGTCTTAATCCAATTGCTTCGAAGAGTTCTGTAGTAGTCACTCCATATTTTATTGGCATGCGTTTACCACCATGTAACACCACTGGTTGGCCGGCACTAAGTAATAGCAGAGTGACAAGTGGATATATCGGTGCAGTACGACTACGTCCATCGAACGGCATTCCAAAGCAAATTGGACGATGTTGATTTGGTTGGGAGGTCAATGTTGGACCTAATTTTGAATATGTGTCAATCATGCCGGCCAGTTCTTCTGGTTCAGGCCGCCTAATGCGGTGGGCGATCATGAATGCTCCAATTTGAGCAGGAGAAGCCTTGGCTTGAAGTATGAGTTTTAAAGCATCTGCAGATTCTTCACGACTTAACCCACTGCTGGTTTTTACACCGCTACCAATTTTACGGAGATAGGCTTTGAATTGTTCTTTACCTTCAATCACTTTTGGCAAGTTTCTATTAGAAGAAAACTTTCTTTAAAGACAGGTCTTGGTGCAGTATTTAATGCTACTAACTTTTTATCATATGTTAAAACCAAAATTTACTGTTGAGATTCAGCATCAGCAGTAAACAAATTAGACATTATCTTTTTGATTTAAAGGTTTTAGGAGAATCTATATTGGTGTTGGAGTTGCTTATTTACAAGGTCAAGATGTTTTCCTCTTGAACCGGCTTGAAATATAGTTGTTGTGTCTTCATTTATAGGACTGCTGGACTGCTGCCATGTCTGAAATTCAATATGGCAATGTTTATCTTGTTGGGGCAGGACCTGGTGACCCTGACTTGTTAACTGTAAAGGCACAACGCTTATTGAAGAAGTGTGATGTACTTGTTTACGACTCTTTAGTTCCACAGGATTTACTAGAGTTGGTTACAAAATCCTGTCAACTACTTTTTGTTGGTAAGAGACGTGGTTGCCATGCTATCTCCCAAAAGAAAATAAACTCTATTTTGCTGGAAATGGCTAAAATTCATGTCTGTGTAGTTCGCTTAAAGGGTGGAGATCCTTTTCTCTTTGGTAGGGGAGCAGAAGAAGCGGCTTATTTACAAGAGCATGATGTACCTGTCGAGGTTGTTCCTGGTGTCACAGCTGGTATTGCTGTGCCTGCCTATTCAGGTATTCCTGTTACGCATAGACTTGCAGGCTCGTCTATTACATTTGTTACTGGACATGAGGGTATAGAGAAGGGTCGTCCTTGCGTGAATTGGAGAGCTCTTGCTGAGGCAACTGATGGCTTGGTCATTTATATGGGGTTACATAACCTGCCATATATTGTTGGCGAATTAATTGCGGGAGGATTGGATCCATTAACCTCCTCCGCAGTTATTCAACAGGGGACGGTTATTGGTCAAAGATGTCTTAAAGCCTCATT
>PVBE011514790.1_pt1 | contig 11762 bp, 6 predicted proteins | sample 1631181 | NCBI WGS metagenome assembly PVBE01 (sample SAMN08397723, study PRJNA350692) | Marine metagenome, whole genome shotgun sequencing project. | isolation source: water | place: Pacific Ocean | collected 2012-04 | reverse complement strand
TTGGGCATCGACGTAATAGACGTTGAGGGAGCTTCGCCTCCGTCTTGACTCAAGAAAAAGCTGGCTACACAAAGTACAACCACCGCTGCCGCAATGCTTATCCACTTGCCGACGCCGCTATTGGCTTTGGGCGGGGCCATGTGCCCATGCCCGACACCGGTGCCGTGTCCGGCGATGAGGGAGGCCTCCGCCTGGCCTTGCTCCGCCGCTTGGCCAACGCCGAGCCGGCGAATCGTCTGGTGGACAAACTCGTACGCCTTGCCCTTGTCGAGCGTGTAGAGCGCGATATTTTGGATGCCAGCGAGCTGGTACTCCATAGTCTCCGGGATGTCGCATTGCTCGAGGTAAATCGGCAGGATGATCTTCTCGCGTTCGCTGGCGAGGGCGAGTTCCTTGACGACGTTCTTGGAGCCGGTGGAGTGACGGCTGATGGCGAGGATGAAGACGGAGGAGGCACGAATGGCCTCGACGATTTCCTTGGTCCACATGGTGGCGCCGTGGATGTCGGACTCGTCCATCCAGACGGCCACGCCCTGCTCGCGCAGGTACTCAACCAGCTTGATGACCTCCTGCTGGTTCTCCCTCGAGTAACTGATAAAAACGTCCGGGCTCACGTAAGCGGAGCATTGGAGCAATTTGGCCAATGGCTGTCAACGGATAAACCCGCAATTCCAAAGGCAATTCGGGCTGGTTAATGGGTTGCCAGAGAGGGAGATGGGTGTAGGCTTTTTGCCGATCAGTTATGTTGGGCATCAAAGCCAATCGCTGGAGTCGGCGCGAGTTTCTCTCGGTGGGAAGCTTGGGCAGTCTGGCGTTGCCACAGTTGCTGCAGGCGGAGTCGGCAGTGCGCGAGGCCGGTGGGCTGGCCAAGGACAAGTGTGTTGTCTTCCTGTTTCAACACGGCGGGCCGTCCCAGTACGAGACATTCGACCCGAAAATGAGCGCCCCGGCCGGGATACGCTCGGTGACCGGCGAGATCCCGACCTCGATCCCGGGCATCACGTTCGGCAGCACGATGGAGCGGCTGGCCAGGATGGCCCACAAGTTTTCGATCGTCCGCTCGTTCACCACCGAGAGCAACGCGCACGATACCAAGCCGATCATCAGCAATCGCTACTCCAGCGGCGCGCACCTCGGCTCGCATTACGCGCGGGTGGCCGGTGCGAACAATCCGCGCAACGGCATGCCGCGCAACCTTTCGCTTTTTCCGCGTGCGGTGGATGACTCCGCCGGACCGGCGTTCATGGATCTGGGCCGGTTTGACAGCACCGGTGAACTGGGCTCGGCGTTCGCGCCGTTCGCGCCGAGTGGCGAGGGCAACCTCAAGCGCGACATGAAGCTGACGATCGATCCCGCCCGGCTGGACGATCGACGCAGCCTGCTCGCCAGCCTTGACCAGTGGCGGCGCGTGGTCGGGGAGAGTGACATCGCCGAGAGTTTCGACCGGTTCCAATCGCAGGCCTACCAGACGCTGACCGGGACCGTGGCCGAGGCATTCGACATCTCGAAAGAGAATCCCAAGTTGATCGAGCGTTACGACACCTCGAAGTTGATGGACGTCAATCGCATTAGCAAAAAGTGGAACAACCGACCGCGATACATTGAGCACGTGAATAGTCTTGGTAAGTTGATGCTGCTAGCGCGTCGGCTGGCCGAGCGCGGCGCCGGCTTCATCACCATCACCACCAACTTCGTCTGGGACATGCACGCTGATCAAAACAACGCCACGATGATCGAGGGCATGGGCTACGTTGGGCGGCCGTTCGACCACGCGGTGAGCGCATTCATCGAAGACGTCGAGGCGCGCGGATTGCGGGATAAGATCCTGCTTGTCTGCTGCGGCGAGATGGGGCGCACACCCAAGATCAATGCCAAGGCCGGGCGCGACCACTGGGCCGGCATCGCGCCGTTACTTCTCTACGGCGGTGGACTGAAGATGGGCCATGTGGTTGGTTCCTCCACGCGCGACGGTGGCGAGCCGGCCAGTGATCGGATCACCATTCCGAATCTCTACTCCACCATCATGAACACCGTCCTCGACACCGGCACGCTCCGAACGATGGCCGGTGTCCCCCCCGAGGTGCAACGCGTCATTCACGGCGCCGGCCCCATTACTCAACTTCTTTGAGAAATTCGAAATCCTAATCTCGAAATCCTAAACAAATTCCGAATTCGAATTTTGGTCCTTTGAATTTGTTTAGGATTTAGTTTTTTGAATTTAGGATTTGCCCCGCTTGTCCCTTGCGTCGGAGGTATATCATCGGCACGGAGGCTATGGCCATCAACAGCAGGGCGACGACCTCCAGTCCGAGCAGGTACCACGGCCAGTCGCCAACGAGAAACGGACTGTCGACCCCTGGCTTGGTGCAGAGGTACATGTAGTTCGAGCCGATGAGCCAATTGACCGTGGCGACCGGGATGCCCATCAGGTTCACGAACAACATCGTTCGCAGGATCGCGCCGCGGGTGGTGACCATGCCGTCGACCAAGATGTTCCAGATCGGAAACAAAACGAGAATCGCGTGGTGGGTGAAAAACGTGACGAGATAAGTCATGTTGTCGAGTCCGGCCGGGGCAGGGGTGATGATTGCCTGCAACGCGCCGGTGGTGCCGATGAGATAGGCGAACTCAAAGCAAAACCTCTTGCGCGTGATTAGGCTGACGGTGGCGATGATCAGGCTGTACTGGCAAAGGTGGAGTGGGAGATCTTTTATCAGGGTCAGCTCGCGCAGGCTGGCCCGGTTGCCGTAGTCGACCAGTTCCTGCCCGATCGCAAACGCCACCAGCAACCACATCATGCGGCGCCGGTTGATGGCCGAGAGGCAGCGGCCGATGAACGGAATGACCACGATCGCCAGCAGGGAGATCGCCAGCGCCGACAAGTGGAGGCCGTCGAAAAGTTTTAACGACTTGGCAAATTCACTGAGCTGTTCCGGTTCGCTCAAAACGGGTGCGCTTGGCCAAGCGCTTGGCCAAGTGGCGGGTTATTCGCCCATGAGTCTGGCCAGGGTCGGCTCGATGGCCTCGGCCCAGATGGCGTAGCCCTTGGGTGTGAGGTGGAGAAAGTCCGGCATGATGTCCTTGGCGATGGAGCCGTCCGCACTGACGAACTTTTGGCCGATGCGCAGGAACGTGACATTGGGTCGTTTGTCGAGCCGGGACAAAACCTGATTCACCTGCAGGATTTTGCCGCGCTGCGCGTTGATGCGCTGGCCGCGCGGGAAGATGTCGAGCAGCAACACTTTTGTCTTGGGCAGCTTGGCGTGGAGTTTGTCGATCACGGCCGTCACGCCGTCGATCATCTCCTCGGCGGTGTTGCGGCCCTCACCGGAATTGTTTGTGCCGATCATCACCACGGCGACCTTGGGGCTGATGTTTTTTACGTTGCCGTTGTCCAGTCGCCACAGGACGTGCTGGGTGCGGTCGCCGCTGATGCCGAGGTTTACGGCGTTGCGCTTGGCGAAGTGCTTGGCCCAGGCCGCCTTGCCGGCGTTCTCCCAGGCGTGGGTGATGGAGTCGCCGATGAAGATCAGGTCGACGTTGCCCTCGGCCACGCGCTTGTTGAACGAGGCGTGCCGCTTGGTCCACCAGTCTCCATCACGGGGAGCGGGGCTGACAGCGGAGTGCTTTGGCTTGTCTTCGGCGATCGTGCCAACAGCAAGGGCGAACACGGCGAGAACCGGAATCAAGGATTTCATAGGTGGCCACAAGCTAAAGGAAGCCAAGTGGAGGGGAAACAAAAAAGGGAGTGGCGGTTGATGCCGATTAGCGCTTTTGAGCGTTACGGCCCGGATAAAAGCGGTGCGGAGCACCGCGCTCCATGACGCTGGCGCGTTATTGCCCGCTCAAAAACCAGAATGACGGGCGCCCCTGTTTATTCCTTCGTGGCCGGTTTTTTCTGTTGGGCGAGGAACTCTATGAGGTCGCGTAGTTCGTTTTTTGTCGCGACCAATTGCAGGCCGGGGGGCATGCCGCTTGGGCCCTTGATGCGTTCCTTGATGTCGGTGGTTTTCACCGTGACGATGCCGTCCTCGGGTGAGTTGATCACCACTTCCTTGTCGGTCTCGCTCTTGATGATGCCGGCGTAGCCCTGTCCGTTTTTCAGCGTGATTAGGAAAAAGTCGTAGCCCTTGGCGATGGTCGCGTTCGGGTTGACGATCGACTCGAGCAGGTAGTCGCGATCGACCTTCGCGCCGATATCGTCCAGCGCCGGGCCGACTTCGCCACCCTGACCGCCGACCACGTGGCAGCGAGCGCAACTGAGGGCGACGTTTTCGAAAAAGACTTTCTTGCCGCGGGCTGCGTTGCCGCCCTCAAGTGTCTCGGCGTAGGGCTCGAGTGCGAAGAAATTCTGGCGTGGATCGGGTCGGCTTTCGTTGAACTTGGCCAAGCGTGACTTGACGGCATCGTCACTGCGTTTGGCTGCGGCCTCGAGCAGTTCGAGTTTCAGCGCGGCTGACACGTTGTCGGCGAGCAGTTTGTCCAGCCAAGCGGCGAGTACCTTGTCTGCGGCGGCGTCCTTCAGTTCGCCCAGTGCGACGAGGGCGCTCTGCTGTTCGCTCACGCTGCCCTTGGCCAAGGTGGCTTCCAGTTTGCCGGTGGCCCCGGCCGGCTTGACCTTGGCGGCCAAGCGGGTGGCGGCACTGCGAATGGCAGTGTCCTTGGCCGTGTTGCCGTAGGCGACGGCGTCTGCAAGTTCGGGTGAATCAATCTCACCGAGCGCCCGCAAGGCGGCCGCGCGAGCGGAACCAGCTTTTTCATCCTTGAGGATGGCCAAGAGCGCCGGGCTGGCTGACTTCAGTTTCAACTTGCTGACGGTGGTGATGGCTTCGTTGCGGACGAGCCCTTCGCTGTTGCGCAAAATGGGATTGATCGTTCCGCCAAGCGCGGCCACGGCGGCGGAGTTGTCGCGTTTGGCGATCGGCCGCCACAGGCCAGTAATGCGGTCGCGGCCGGAGGGGTTCTCCCACGCGGCTAAAAGGTTTAGCGCTTCGGCTCGAGCAAGCTCGGCCTGTCCGCTGTCGGCGGCCACGGCGGCGAGTACCCCGGCGTTGGCCAGGCGGTAGTTGGCGTTGAGTGCCCGGCGCATGACCGGCTTGGCCAGGTCGGTGCGCTTGGCCAAGCGCGCGAGCTGTGGCATGGCGCTGTCGATGTGTTCATCGGCGATCGCGCGGGCGGCCTCGAGTTGCACCAGCGCGTTGCCGTCATTCAAAAACGTCGCCACGTCACCGCTGCGCTGCCTGCGCAGGGCAACCACTGCGGCGGTGCGGATCGCCGCCGGTTTGCGGGCGTTGAGTTTCACCAAGTCTCCGGCGGCGGAGTGACGGGTGAGGGCAAGGATGGTGGCGTGATGTACGACAGGGTCGTTGCCGTTGTTTTCCGCGATCAACCTGATCAACGCATCGCCGGCGCCCTGGTCGAGTTTGCTCAGCGCGATGGCCGCCTGCGCCCGGACTCGGGCGCTTTTGTCGCGAAGCAGCGTGACCACCGTTGCGTGGGCTGCGTTGTAGCCGGCATCGCCGAGGACTTTCACCGTCTGCGCCCGGACTTCTGCATCGGCATCCTTGAGCATCGGCAGCAATGGTGCGTTGGCCGAGGCGTCGCGTCGGCTGATTTGCCCGACGCCCCAGATGCCGTGGAGCCGAGCGAGCTGATTTTCCGAACCGGCCGCTACGTTCGCCAGTGCCTTGACGTTTTTGCGCTTGGCTAACTCGAACTGGGAGGCCTGCCGTACGCGCATGTCTGCGTGGCTCAGCAGCTTGGTCAAGCGGGCATCCTTCAGTTTTCCGAAGCCTTGGGCGAACAGTTTTTTGACCCCGTCCGCAGCGGTGTCCTTTTCACTGGAGGCCAGCCGATAGAGGCGGCCTTTGCCGGTCATGCCCCAGCCGTTGACCCAGTCGGACACATACATATTTCCGTCGAACCCAAACTCAACATCGGTCAGCAGCACATTCCAAATGACCTGTTCCTGTTTCTCCACCATGAAGTGCGCGCCAAAGGGTGCGTTGCGGATCGCGTGGATGCCACTGCGAGAGGGAGTGCCCTTGAAGTCGCACATCAAAAACATGTCGGAGTAGCGATCGCCGAACCCGGTCCCTGGGTAGTAAGTGAGGCCGGATGGGCCGTTGCCGATGTTGGCGATCGGCGGGATGCGATGCGCCGCGCGTCCGTCCGGAAAACACATTTTTTCGTCCAGCCACGGGCCGCGCCGGGTGGTCCACGGTGCACTATTAAGAAACTGCCAGCCGATGCGCCAGCCACTGTCGCCGCCCTCGACGGCGTGTACCCAGCGGGCCGGGTCGCCGCCGTCCGAGTTGTTGTCGCCGGTGAACAGATTGCCGAACTGGTCAAACGCCAGCTCCTGTGGGTTGCGCAATCCGTAATGGTAAATCTCGAGCCCGGAGCCGTCGAGTTCGCAGCGGTAGATTGTGCCGTACTCCGGCGTGTGGAGTTTGCGGCCCTCGGTAGTGGTCACCGATGCGCCGCGGTCGCCGATACTGAAGTACAGCCGCCCATCGTGGCCGATCCGCAGTCCGTGTAAATCGTGTCCGAGAAAACCCACGCGGACGCCGAAACCGCTGGCGACACGTTCGCGTTTTTCCGCAACACCGTCGCCATCGGCATCTTCAAGCAGCCAGAGGTGCGGGATGTTGGTGAACCAGACCTTGCCGTCGCGTGGCAGTACGCCGGCCGCGAGTCCGTCTACCTCACCATTGAAGCCGTCGGCAAAAACCGTGGCCTTGTCCAGGATACCGTCATCGTTCGTGTCGAGCAACAGGCGTACCCGATCCGAGTAGTCAGTCAGCCCCTTGACCTTGTGGCGGTAGAACATTTTGCGCATGTCCTCCACGCTCTGCGAGGCCAGTTCCTCGTCCAGCCAATTCATGTGCTGGCGGATGTCGGTAACGCCCTTGTGCAGTCGGAACGACTCTACCACGTAAAAGTTGCCCTTCTCATCGATGTCAAATGCAACCGGATTGGCAAGCAGCGGCTCTGCAGCAATGAGATCAACCGAGAGGCCATCGGCCAGTTTGAAGCCCTTCATGGCGCTTTTCCCCTCATCGGAGGCAGGCTGGATACGCACTTCCTGTGGTCTGGGTAAGTCGGCACCAATTGCCGTTACAGCAACCGCAGCGAGACAGATCAACGTAAAGATTCTCATAAAAACGAAAACTTCCTTGGGGAGAAAAGAGGCTGGATGCCCCTTGTGGAGATAGTGTTGAATCTTAAACCACACCGCGTCAAGCCAAGGGGAGTGATGTATGCGGTGCGAGTGTGATTTAATTTAAAGGCTGATTGTGGAAATTGGTACCTCTAGGGCTCGGCTAAGCAATTGGATTAGGGCGTTAATCGTAGTTGTTGATGCCCAATCGGAAGAGGGAGAGGAGCACGCTGAAAATGGCCACCTCCTAGTTGCTGGCTAAATACTCGACACGCCGGATGACGACCACGAGACATTTCATCAACTCCCGGATCTAGGTTGATTCTATAAAACCTGAGAGGATGATTTTTTTACTCAAGACTCTGAATACCACCCGCTTCGCTTAGACGTAACTAATAAAAACTTCATACGGCATCTTTTGATTTCGTCCTGAGTAATTTTAATTAAGAAAAGGTTGACTCTTTTTAGCCGCTGGAAGGCGGATGAATTCAATTAAATCACGCAATCCATCTGGCGTAAGTGATTTTTCTAGTCCAGCCGGCATTATGGAAGATCTCATAGATTGCAATTGGGCGATGTTATCGCGATTAACGTTCATAGATATGCTGAAAGGCATACTTATACTTACTGAGTAAGAACTTTGGTTGGAAAGTATGCCAACGTAAGTGTCGCCCGATTTGGTGACAATTTTATATGGTGCATATTTCGGATTGATCGCCATATTTGGATCAATAATGTTGCTAGCAAGATCCTCGACGCTTCGGTGGCTTAATCCCTCTAATTCAGGGCCAAGAGTATGTCCTTTTCCGTTGCTTTTGTGGCAACTAGCGCATAAGTTGTTAAAATGTATTTCGCCGCGCTTTGCGTTGCCGTTTTCAGGAAGTTTCTCAAGCCAATCATCTACAATTGAGATCCGATTGCTGTATTCTTCATCACCAAATAGTTTTTTAGCGCGGTTTCCAAGTGAAGAACCTGAGTACCGTATAAGTTGTCTTCTATGCTCAAGATCAAGGTTGGTTTCTCCAAGCGCAATTGCTTTTGACTCTAATGCTGTTAAAAAGGCTTCTTTAAAACGGTTATTATATGAAAAAATATTTATCACTTGTGATCTATTTGACGGAAGCACATGTGGCCATAAAGAGACTAAACTTGAGGATTTTTCACGATCAGTAATTTTAGATAACGCGTTAATAGCAGTTATTTGAATCTCATCATTAGATGCCGATTTTATGATTGAAATCAATTTATCTATTACTATTTTGGATTGGCTGATATCAGCTATAAATTTTACATACTGTTTAATCTGTTTGGTGTTTGTTCCATCGGGCCTAGGTAACTGGTTAATGATCTTCCCTAAGCTAGAGTCGTCCAAAAAAGGAACCGAGCCGGTGATTACGGATAATTGGTGGAGTTCCATCTTTTCTTCAAGATTTAGAGCAGGTATGCCTTCAGTTAAAGAGCGAATATTTATTGATTTAAGGCTTTCAATATTTTTTGACCTTGAAATGCCTGAGCGAAGCGCATTCAGTAATTTAACTTTTTCATCGTTTTTCCAATTTGTATTCAGGGTTATGCCAATTAATATTTTCAGATCAGTCTCATTCTTTAATCGACTTGCTGAAATTTCAAATAGTTCGTCTAGGTAAGAGGGGGGGATTCTGTCAACCATACTGCGGGTGAATTCAACCTCATTCTCCTTTAGTGAACAAAAAACAGCCTTACGTGTCCACATATCCTTATGATCGCTAAAATATATACTTTGCAGCGCTCTATGGGTGGAAGGTGTCGCTTCTATTTTTCCTAGAGTAAGGGCTACTTGAAATCTGACAGTTGGATCTGTATCGTCCGCCAGATCAATCAGCTTTTTCTGAATCAATGGATCTCTAATAAACCCGCTTTCTTCTGCAATCCTAATTACGTTTTCGCGTATTTTAGGATTTTTGTCAGATAATCCGATAAGTATATCTTCTGGTTCGATAACTTCCAGTCCATTTAAGGACCATAACGCATGAAGTCTTGCGAAGTCGTTTTTATCACTGATCAATTTTCTTAACCTTGGCGAAAGTGATTTGTCTTGATTTTCATATATCAGTCTTTGAGCTGTTAGTCGCCGCCATTGGTTTGGATTTTTAAATTCCTCTTCGATATTTTGAATTTTTATAGGTGAGAGATTTGATATCATAGGTGAAAGTTTGGATTTTGGAGTAATGCGATAAATGCGTCCTCTTTTATCTCCTTCTCTTATGTTAATACTGCGCTTTATTTTTTTAGGAATGTAGTCTGGATGTTCAATTACAGAGCGTTGCATGTCAGCAATGTAAAGTGCTCCGTCAGGGCCTAATTCGACGGCTATTGGGCGAAAATGGTTATCGCTACTTGCAAAGAATTCGGATTTTTTTTCGGTTGGTGAACGTAAAGCTGTATATGCGCCTCCATTTAAAGTTAATATGTTTCGGTGAATAAGGTTGCCAACAACATCGCAAATAAAAACACTTCCACTTAAATCCTCTGGATAACCTTCTATGCCCAAATAGCCCATTCCTCCTGCAGATGAAAAGTATCCTGCCTGTTCAGGATGGTTGACTCGGGTCTCTGGTTCAGAAATTGGGAATATGCGCGCCATTTTACCGTGTCTAGAGATATTTCTTGTTGCTTCAAAGGAGCGAAGGTTTTGAGCTTGATCAATATAATTTTGTGGTATGATCCTTTGTTGGAGATAATCTATGTTGTAAGTTGTGAAACTGTGTCCCCACTCATTGAATACCAAGCCAAATCCTCCACCAGTTTGACTGGTGGTTTCCAATCGGCGGATGTCTGGCCTGAATCGAAAATCTAAATTTCTTAGAGGTGTTTTTACTTCATCTTTTCCGGTGAAATAAATATTTCCTCCGTTGCCTCCATTGGCGCCATGAATCCAGTTGTCTAAGTTCCATCGAAGGCTATTGAGGTTACTGTCTGTAACACCTAGTTTAAATCCACTGATAAAAGTTTCCTTTTCGTCGCTGACACCATCTCCATCAGTATCTTTCAAGTAGACTATGTTTGGCGGTGCTGCGACCAGTATCCCGTCTTTCCATGCAGTAGCTGAAGTGGGGTATGATAAGTTCTTTGCGAAAAGTGTTACCTTGTCGAATTCACCATCTCCATTAGTGTCGCTTAGCAGTTTTATTGCCCCCCCTTTTTTCTTATTTGTAACTCCATTGGGATAGTCGCGCATTTCAACAACGAACAGGCGACAATTATGATCAAAGGTTAAAGCTACAGGGTCTACGATGTCGGGCTCTGATGCAATAAGACTTATATCAAGTGCTTTGTGTAGAATATAAGGCTTATCAATGTCTTTAGCATGGCCATTATTAACAGGCCATTGTGTTGCCATGGTAATCAAGCAGTAAGTAAAGATAGACTCCAGAATATTGTGTCTAAACATGGCTAGTTAATAATATCCTCGATTATTTTTTCAAGTTTTCGACCGTACTCGACGTAGTTTTTAAACATGTCGTCCTCGTTAGCCTCGTTGTCCGCGTCGTGGAAGACGACGGCCATGTGCGGCTCGATCGAGACGCCGGCGTCGTAGCCGTTTGCTATGGCGTCCTGCAGGATGTCGCGGACGCGTCCGTCGCCCTCGCCGGGGAAGGTGTAGTCGGCGTCGTTTTTCTCGTCCACCCAGATGCAGTCCTTGATGTGTATGTGGGCGGTGTGTTCGCGGACGTTTTGCCAATACTCCCAAGGATCCTGTTTGGGCCAGGGCTGTGGCTTGGAGCGGTCAGCGTTGAAGATGGGGTTGGCGGTATCGAAGACCCACTTGAGGCCGGGAACATTCTCAAGTAGCTCGACGCCGTGTTGCCAACTCATGCCACCGTGGTTCATGCAGTTTTCGTGAACCGGCTGCAGGTCGGCGTCGAGGAAGCGCTGGGTGACTTCGCGTAGTCGTTCAAAGACGATATCCGGAGTCTTGTCAGCATCATCGGCCGGCTTGAAGCTCATGATGCGGACGAACTTGGTACCAAGCCGCTGCATGCGCGGGATAGCGCGGTCGATCTCGCCGACGGTGACGTCCCACGGTGTGTCGACGTTCTTGGCCCAGTTGCAGATGGTGGAGCCAAGCGCGTAGATACCAACGCCGGCGTCCTCGAGTTTGCCGGCCATGATGTCGAAGGCCTCGTCCGGTATGTCGTGCACGGGGCCTTTTTCGAATCCATTGACTTCGGCGAAGCGGGCCTCGATCCATTTCCAGCCGAGCTCCTTGGTGGCCCGGATTTGACCGTCAATCGAGGGCGACGCCTCGTCTGCAATTCCCATTAATTCATCATTTGTTTTAACTTCCTTAATCGAAACTAAATTTCCGGTTTTATCAGTTGTTTTTAATGTCATCACTCCCTTTCCTCCTCTTTTAGTTATTCTATAATCATTAATTGAAGAACGTTTTCCGTATCCATTTTCAGAAACTACAAGTAAATCTGAGTCTTCTCTAGCTATGCATATCATACCAATAGCAAAATCATCTTCATTTTCTAATCTTACACCCCTAACACCTGAAGCGACCCTACCCATAGACATAAAACTCAAAGCCACTAACAATTTCCCTACCTAATGCAAT
>PVBE010247478.1_pt1 | contig 11762 bp, 2 predicted proteins | sample 1631181 | NCBI WGS metagenome assembly PVBE01 (sample SAMN08397723, study PRJNA350692) | Marine metagenome, whole genome shotgun sequencing project. | isolation source: water | place: Pacific Ocean | collected 2012-04 | reverse complement strand
CTCCCGACGCCCGGGGCCTGCTACCCGGCGCTCCGGCGCCTACCGGGGCGGGACTCTCACCCGCTGGCTCGGTGCAGCCAGAGACGGACCGCTCCTCCTGGGCAGAGGGGGAACGCTTCGCCTCGTCAGGACGCACCATGGCCGGCAAGGTAGCACCACCCCGCCGGCCCGATCCCGGCTGCTGATTTTGCCAGGATTTCGCGGGCATGAAGACGTGGCTGACTCCGACACCCGAACTGCATATACTCCCCATCCGCATAATCCGGGGGGAGACCGCGTGAGTCCGAAAACCGTTTGGCACCTGTGCTTCGTGGCGGCGACTTGTTTCGCCGTGGCCGCGTGTGACGACAGCCCTGGCGCGAGTGATACCGACACCGGAGGCGGGGGCACCGGCGGCGGCGTCGCTCGCGACGGCGGCAATGACGACATCGGCGGCGGTGGCGTCATCGGTCCCGACGGGGCCGAGACGGACGAGGGCGCGCCCGACATGGGGGGCGACGACCCGGTCTGTGGCAACGGCGACGTCGAGAGCGGCGAGCAGTGCGACGACGGCAACACCGACGACGGTGACGGCTGCGACTCTGACTGCCAGGACGAGCCCGATCCCGAGTGCGGCGACGGCAACGTCGACGACGGCGAGCAGTGCGACGATGGCAATACCGAGGACGGCGACGGCTGCGACGCCAACTGCCAGGACGAGCCCGAGCCCGAGTGCGGCGACGGCAACCTCGACGACGGCGAAGAGTGCGACGACGGCAACCTCGACGACGGCGACGGCTGCGACGCCAACTGCCAGGACGAGCCTGAGCCCGAGTGCGGCGACGGCAACGTCGACGTCGACGAAGGCGAAGAGTGCGACGACGGCAACACCGACAACGGTGACGGCTGCGATGAGAACTGCCTGGAAGAGCCCGTCTGCGGCGACGGCGACACCGAAGGCGACGAAGAGTGCGACGACGGCAACGTCGACAACGGTGACGGCTGCGATCAGAACTGCGCCCTCGCGCCCTTCTGCGGCGACGGCGACCTCGACGACGGCGAAGAGTGCGACGACGGCAACGACGTCGACGACGACGGCTGCACCGGGTGCGTCGAAGACCCCATCCCCCCCGGCTGCGGGAACGGCGTCGAAGACGAAGGCGAGGAGTGCGATGACGGCAACAACGCCAACGGTGACGGCTGCAGCTTCGACTGCGTGGTCGAGCAGATCCCCTGTGTGCTCGACGCCGAGTGCCCCGAGGGCTTCGTGTGCGGCATCGACGCCATCTGCGTCCCCGCGGAGGTCCCGCTCGGTGGCTGCGAAGAGCCCCAGGAAATCGACATGTTCGGCGACTTCGCCGGCAACACCGACGGTCAGCTGGCGGTCCACGGCGCGAGCTGCGGCGGCGCCGCCGCGAGCCCCGAGGTCGTGTTCGTCTACGAGGTCGAGGAGGCTGCGGAGGTCTGCCTCAACCTCGCTGGCTCCGAGTACGACACGGTCATACACGTGCGCGCCGCCGACTGCGCGAACGCCGAGGCCGAGATCGACTGCAACGACGACAACGCGGCCATCGCCGACGGCGCCCTGCTATCTGCGCTGACCCTCGCCGCCGAGCCCGGCGTCGCCTACTTCATCTTCGTCGACGGCTTCGGCCAGAACTCCTCTGGCGCGTTCAACCTGAACGTCAGCCCCGGCGCCTGCGTGGCGCCCCCCGCGTGCGACCTCGAAGGCGAGGCCGACCCCGAGAACTGTCAGAACGCGAACGCGCCGTTCTGCGTCGAGGGGGCCTGCGTGGCCTGCCGCGACGCCGACGACTGCGGCGGCAACGGCGAGGAGTGCCTCGAGGGCATCTGCCGCGTCCCCCCGGATTGCGCGGGCAACGAGGATTGCGAGGAGGGCGAGGTCTGCGCCGCCGAGCAGTGCGTGCCCGACATCGGCGCGGCGAGCTGCGACGAGCCGCTCGAGGTCGCGATTGGTGACGTCGTCGAAGGCGCCACGGAGGGCCGCCCCGAGGGTGTCCACGGCGGCAGCTGCGGCGGCGGCCCGGAGAGCCCGGAGGCCGTCTTCCAGGTGACCCCGGACGAGGACGGCGCCTTCTGCGTCAACACCTTCGGCTCGAGCTACGACACGGTCACCTACGTGCGCACCGAGTGCGAAAACAACGAGGCGGAGGTCGGCTGCAACGACGACGCCTTCGCGATCGACAACGGCAACAAGGCCGCGCTCACCATCGCCGGCGAGGCCGGCACCACCTACTTCGTCTTCGTCGACGGCTTCACGAGCGCGTTCGCCGGGCCGCTGGCTGGCCGCTTCCGGCTCGCGGTGACCCGGGGCGAGTGCCAGGCACCGATCGGCTGCGTGAACGACAACGAATGCGGCGCGCTCGAGATCTGCGAGGCGGGCGCGTGTGTGCCCGTGGACTGCCGCGAGGACGCCGAATGCGCCGACGGCGAGGTCTGCGCCGACAACAACTGCATCTTCCTGGGCGGCGGCGGCTCCTGTGAGGAGCCCGGCCTGCTCGACGGCTTCGGCGACGAAGCCGGTGCGACCATCGGCGAAGGCGAGCACGCGGGCTCCTGCGGCGGCGACGCCCTGAGCCCGGAGGTCGTCTACGCGGTGAGCTTCGACGAGGCCGGCCCGGTCTGCTTCAACCTGGCGGGCTCGGTGTACGACACGGTCCTCTACGTGCGCGCTGGCTGCGATGACCCCGACAGCGAGATCGCCTGCAACGACGACAACCGCGGCATCACCGGTGGCACCCAGTCGGCGCTCACGATCGACGCAGAGGCGGACACCGATTACTACGTCTTCGTCGACGGCTTCGCCGGCTTCGGCGCGGTCAGCCGCGGCGCATACACGCTGAGCGTCACCCCCGGTGAGTGCGAGGCGCCCGCGATCGGCTGCGAGGGTGACGACGACTGCCTGGGCCGCGACCGCTGCTTCGTCGGTGAGTGCGTGCAGTGCATCGAGGATGTGGACTGCCCCGACGGCTCCGTCTGCGGCGGCGACAACCGCTGCGTCGAGTGTGTCGACGACGAGCAGTGCGGCGAGGACGGCGTCTGCAACGCGGACGGCGCCTGCGTCGAATGCAACGGTGACGAGGACTGCGCCGAGGGCGTCTGCGACGAGGACACCAACGCCTGCGTCGAGTGCGTCGAGGACGCCGAATGCGGCGAAGGCTCGGTCTGCGACGGCAACGCGTGCGTCGAGTGCCTGGAGGACGCCGACTGCGAAGAGGGCTTCGTCTGCATCGGCGGCGGCTGCCTGGAGGACCGGGCGCCCGACACCTGCGAGGCACCCGGCGAAGCTGGCCTCGGCGAGTGGCAAGGGTTCACGGCGGGCGACAGCGGCGAGCAGGGCTCCTGCGGCGGCGGTAACGGCCCGGAGGATGTGTACAGCGTCGACCTCGACCCCGGCACCTACTGCGTGAACCTGGCCGGCTCGAGCTTCGACTCGCTCGTCTACGTGCGCACCGACTGCGGCAACCCCGGGAGCGAGGTGGCCTGCGACGACGACACCCCCGAGATCAACCCCGACGACCGGCTCGACCCCGCGGTGAACGTGGTCGTCGAGGAGGCCGGCACCTTCTACATCTTCATCGACGGCTTCGCTGCCGGCGGCGGCGCGTACAACCTGAACATCACCGAGGGCGAGTGCGTCGTGCCGCCCCAGTGCGAGGTCGACGAGGACTGCGAAGGCGGCTTCGGCCCCGAGGTCTGTGTCGACGAGGTGTGCGTGCAGTGTCGCGACGACGAGCAGTGCCAGGAGGGCGACCACTGCAGCGCGGACAACACCTGCGGCGAGTGCGCCAACGACGAGCACTGCGACGAAGGGCTCTGCAACGAGGCCGGGCGCTGCGTCGAGTGTGTCGAGGACATCGACTGCGGCGACGACGGCGGCAGCTGCAACGACCTCGGCGAGTGCGTCGAGTGCGCTGATGACGCCGACTGCGGCGAGGGCGAGGTCTGCATCGGCGGCGCCTGCTTCGAGGACGCCGCGCCGCTGGCGTGTGACGCGCCGGGCGAGGCTGCCCTGGGCGGCTGGGACGGCTTCACCGCCGGCGACAGCGTCACGCAGGGCTCCTGCGGCGGCGCCAACGGCCCGGAGGATGTCTACTCGATCCAGTTCGAGGAGGCGGGCAGCTACTGCGTGAACACGCGAGGCTCCGGCTACGACACGCTGCTGCATGTGCGCACCATCTGCGACGACCCCGACAGCGAGGTCGCCTGCAACGACGACAACTTCGGGATCAACCCGGACGACAGCCTGCGCGCGGCGGTCACCATCGACGTCGAGGACATCGAGACGACCTACTACATCTACGTCGACGGCTTCGGTGCCAACGGCGGCGCCTACCACCTCGAGATCAGCGCAGGCGCCTGCCAGCCGCCGCCGGAGTGCGGGGACGACCTCCCCTGCCCCGAGGGTGACAGCTGCGTCGAGGGCCAGTGCGTCGACTGCGTCGACGACGCTGGCTGCGAAGAGGGCCTGCACTGCGACGAGGACAACGAGTGCGCCGTGTGTGTGCTCGACGACCACTGCGAAGAGGGCGAAGCCTGCGTCGACGGTGACTGCGACGAGCCGCCGGAGTGCGTGGACGACGAAGGTTGCGGCGACGGCGAGCTCTGCGTGGACAACGTCTGCGTGCCCGACCTCCCGGCGACCTGCGACGAGCCCCGCGAGGGCGACTTCGGCAGCTTCCTCGGCTTCACCGACGGCGTCGGCGAGTCGGCCGGCTCCTGTGGCGGCGGCGCGGCGAGCCCGGAGGCCACCTGGCTCTTCGACTTCGCCGAGGACGGAGAGGTCTGCTTCGACACGCGCGGCTCGGGTTACGACACAGTGCTGTACATCCGCTCCGAGTGCGCCAACGGCGACAGCGAGGTGCAGTGCAACGACGACAACGCCGTGATCGCCGGGCCGCTGCGCTCCGCGATCACCCTCGATGCGGCGGCGGACACCCAGTACTTCGTCTTCGTCGACGGATTCACGGGCGGCCTCGGCGGCAACGGCGGTCAGTACCAGCTGAACGTCACACCCGGTCCGTGCGTGGCGCCGCCGGAGTGCGATGACGACAACCCCTGCGAGGAGGGCGACTCCTGCCTCGACGGCGCCTGCGTCGAGTGTGTCGGCGACGACCAGTGCGAAGGCGAGGACATCTGCCTCGACAACCGCTGCCAGCCGCGTCCGGAGTGCCTCGACGACGGTGATTGCCGCCTCGGCTTCATCTGCGTCGCCAACGCGTGCGTCGAGGACCAGCGCCTGTGTGAGCAGGCGAAGCCGGCCGGCATCGGCTCGACGGGCGGCTCGACGGGCGGCCCGAGCGGGCAGCAGGGCAGCTGCGGCGGGCGCGGGCCGGAGGACGCCTACGTGGCGAGCTTCGACAACGCCGGCACGGTCTGCATCACCACCGCCGGATCCGACTACGACACGCTGCTCTACGTGCGCACCGGATGCGACGACCCCGACAGCGAGGTCGCCTGCAACGACGACCGCGTGGGCCTGCAGGCGCAGGTCGAGATCGAGGCCGACGCGAACACCGACTACTACATCTTCGTCGACGGATTCGGCGCCAACAGCTTCGGCGACTACTCGCTGACCATCGTCGAGGGCGAGTGCCCCGAGTGCGTGAACGACGACGCCTGCGGCGACGGCGAGTCCTGCAACGAGGGTGTGTGCGTCGGCTGCGTCGAGGACGCGGACTGCGACGACGGTCAGGTCTGCCTGGAGGGCGCCTGCGTCGCGCCCCCGGAGTGCGGCAACGAGGTGGTCGACGTCGGTGAAGAGTGTGACGACGGCAACAACGACAACGGCGACGGCTGCGACGCGTCGTGCGGCAACGAGAGTGGTGACCTGATCCGCGGGCGCCAGGCCGAGCAGGGCGGCTTCCCGGCCGGCTCCTCCGACACCTGGCGCTTCACGGCGGACGGCAACTCGTCGGTGGTCATCAACACGGGCGACGGCGAGGGCGGCTGCCCCGGCGACTACACCGTGTCGTTGGTCAACGGCGAGGGCGACGTGGTCGCGCAGGCCGCGCCGAACGGCGACTGCCCGCACATCGAGGAGTTCATCGGCGCCGGCGACTACACCATCACGGTGGAGGCGGACGACGGCGTGGCGAGTTACATCGTCGACTTCGCCCTCGACCAGAACGTCTCCGGCGGCGGCACCTTCGACGGCGCCTTCGTCCAGGGTGGCGACGACGTCTACACCCTGGGTCTCGGCGCCGCGAGCCGGGTCCAGCTCTCGACCGGCGACGGGCTGGGCGGCTGCCCGGGCGACACGCAGCTGCGGGTCTTCGACGAGCTCGGTGAGCAGGTTCTGTTCAACGACGACGGCGGCGAGGGCTTCTGTTCGCTGCTCGACGAGGAGATCGCGGCGGGCAGCTATACCATCGTCGTCACCGGCTTCGCCGGGCGCGCCATCGACAACTACGTGCTCAGCCTCCTGTACGGCGGCGCGTGCGGCGACGGCGAGCTCAACATCGGCGAGGAGTGCGACGACCTGGGCAACGAGAATGGCGACGGCTGCGACGCCGAGTGCCAGCTGGAGCCGTTCTGCGGTGACGGCGAGGTCAACGCCGACGACGAGGAGTGCGACGACGGCAACAACGAGGCTGGCGACGGCTGCGACGAGAACTGCATCGGCGAGTTCGAGTGCGGCGACGGCGAGCTCCAGGAGCCCTTCGAGGCGTGCGACGACGGCAACGAAGAGAACGGTGACGGCTGCGACGCCGAGTGCGGCCGCGAGCGGTTCGAGGTGCTGCGCGGCAGCGAGCGGTGGGCGGACTCGTCGTTCCTGCAGGATTCGTCCGACAGCTTCTTCATCACCGTCGACCACACGCAGTCGCATCTGACGGCGCGCACCAGTGATGGCGCCGAGGGCTGCCCCGGCGATACGCGCATCACGGTCTTCCCGATCGGGGAAGACGGGCGCGGCGACCCGGCCGGCGACAACGACGACATCGGTGGCGGCAACGTCTGCTCACTGCTGGAGCTCGACCTCGACGCGGGTCGCTACGAGATCTTCGTGGACGGGTTCGGTGGCCGGGCCATCGACGGCTACACCTTCGACGTGTCGCTGACCGTCAACGTGGACGGCGGCGGTGACTTCAACGGCGCGTTCGCGGACGGCGGGAACGACTGGTACGTCTTCACCGCTGCGGAGGACACCGAGGTTTCACTGCAGACGAGCGACGGCGACGGGGGCTGCCCCGGCGACACCAGCATCACGCTGTACGCGGCGGGCGACCTCGACAACAGCATCGCCTTCAACGACGACGGCGGCGACAACGGCTTCTGCTCGCTCATCGCCGACCAGGCCATCGCGGCCGGCGACTACGTGGCGATCGTCAACGGGTTCGGAGACGGGGCGGTCGGCGCGCATGTGCTGACGGTGACGTTCCCCGATCCGGGCGAGCCCGAGTGCGGTGACGAGAGCGTCGACGAGGGCGAGGAATGCGACGACGGCAACGTCGACAACGGCGACGGCTGCGACGCGGCGTGCACGATCGAGAACTTCGACATCATCGTCGGGCTCGACCGTCGTGATGGCGGCTTCGCGGCGGGCTCGAGCGACACATTCTCCTTCGTGGCGGATGGGTTGACCGTGCTGCGCGCCGAGACGGGCGACGGCGAAGGCGGCTGCCCTGGCGACACGCGGCTGACGCTGTACCCGGTCATCGACGGCCAGCGCGGCGACCAGATCGCGTTCAACGACGACGGCGGCAACGGTGTGTGCTCACTCATCGGGCTCGGCATCATCCCGGCGGCTGGCACCTACGACCTCGTCGTTGACGGGTTCAATGGCGGCGCCATCGAGGCGTACTCGCTGACGTTCGCGCACTTCACCGACGTCACCGCAGGCGGCGACTTCCCCGGCGCCTTCGTCCAGAACGGCAACGACAACTTCGGCTTCAACCTGCCAAACGGCGGGACGGTGTCGCTGGAGACCGGCGATGGCCAGGGCGGCTGCCCTGATGACACGCGGATCACCCTCTACCGCATCCTCGATCTGGCGGGGGACCGCGAACAGGTGGCGTTCAACGACGACGGCGGCTTCGACAACTGCTCGTTGCTCGAGGCCGAGCTGCCTCCGGGCGCGTACACGGCCGAGGTCGACGGGTTCGCCGGTCGCGCCATCGACGCGTATGTGCTGAGCGCCGCGGTCGAACAGAACGCGGCCCCGGAGTGCGGCAACGAAGAGGTCGAGGCGGGCGAGCAATGCGACGATGGCGCCCTCGTAAACGGGGACGGCTGTGATGCGCTTTGTACGCTGGAGAACTTCGCGGTCGACGTCGGTCGGGTCGCCCTCCCGGCCGCCTTCGCCCAGGGGTCGAACGACGCCTTCCTCTTCACCGCGGAGAACGCGGCGCGGTTGGTGGCGCGGACGAGCGACGGCGAAGGCGGATGCCCGGGCGACACCGTCATCACGCTGTTCAGCGTCGACGGCGACAACCGGGTCGAGGTCGGTGGCAACGACGACGGCGGCGGCAACGGCTTCTGCTCCCTGCTCGACATCGACATCGAGCCTGGTGAGTACGAGGCGGTGGTCACCGGCTTCGGCGGGCGGGCCATCCCGGCCTACATCTTCGGCTATGAGCTGACCTACGACGTGAACGCTGGCGGCGACTTCAACGGCGGCTTCGGCGAGAACGGCAACGACCTCTTCGTCTTCGAACTGGCGGGCGACGCGCCCGTGACGCTGCAGACTGGCGACGGCGGCGGCGGTTGCCCGGGTGACACGGTCATCGAGCTGCGCAGCGGCGGCGAGGTCGTGACGGTCAACGACGACGGCGGCGACAACGGGTTCTGCTCACTCATCGACCAGGTCCTCCCGGCCGGTGAGTACGAGCTGCTCGTGCGCGGCTTCGGCTTCGGCAACACCCGCGCGATCGACGCTTACGTGCTCTCGGTGGGCATCGGTGGGGGCGACCCCGTACGCGCCGCGGCCGGTGACCTCGCGATCACCGAGGTCATGACCAACCCGACCGGGCCGACCCGCAGCGCGCAGTGGTTCGAGATCATCGTCACAGCCGACCACCCGGTCATCATGTTCGGCGTGGTCTTCGAACTCGGTGGCCGGCGCATTGCCGTCAGCAACCCCGACCTCATCGGGGTCCCCGGCCAGCACATGGTCTTCGTGCAGCGTGGTCCCGCCCGCAACGGCGGCATCGCCGACTACGTCGGGCTCTACGGCGGCGCGACCGTCATGAACGTGGCGGAGGACGGGATCCGGGTGCTCGCCGCGGGTGCCAACGGCGAGGTCATCGACGAGGTCTCCTGGACCGACGGCGATGCATGGCCTCGCCAGGCAGGCGCGTCGGCGCAGCTCGACGGGGCGCTGAACCCCGGCGACGCCGACAACGCCGACGCTGCCAACTGGTGCGCCGCGACGGACAACTTCTGGGACGACGGCCTCGGCACCCCGAACGCGGCCAACACGGCCTGCCCCCAGTAGCGCCCGCCTGAGGGGTCGCAGCGAATGCGACGTTCGCTGCGGCCCTACTTCCTCTTCGCCGTTAGCGCCTTCGCCTCAGCGACGCTGGCCGCACATCTGAATCCGAAGTGATGGAACGGCCGGTTCGACGGCACGTGTGCGCGCCGGTGGAAGGTGCGCGCGTTCTCGGCGGGCCAGTACCATGAGCCGCCGCGCACGACTTTGCGGCGGTGCCCTCTGCACCGGGCGGCGCCGTCGCACGGGCCCTTCGGGTCGACCCCGATGCACGAGGCGCCACAGGCCGCGTAGCTCTCGGCGTACCAGTCGGCGACCCACTCGTAGCTGTTGCCGGCCATGTCGCGCAGGCCGTGGAGCGCGGCGGGCTTCTCGCCGACCAGCCAGACGCGGCCCTTCTCGGGGAACTGGCCACGCTTGCGGACACCGCAGCTGCGTCCGCGCTCGTCCTTGATGACCGCCCGCTCGCAGGTGGCAGGCTCGTCGCCCCACGGGAAGGTGCGGCCGTCGGATCCCCGCGCGGCCTTCTCCCACTCGGCCTCGGTCGGGAGGTGCTTGCCGTGGGCGTCGCAGTACGCGACCGCGTCGTGCCAGCTCACGCCGTTGATCGGCTGCTTCGGGCGGTCGAAGTCGCGGTACTTGGGCTTCGCCTTCGGGCACTTCCGACGCCGCATGCAGCGCCGGTAGGCAGCGTTGGTGACCTCGTCGATGTCCATGTAGAAGGTCTGCGCCCAGACGGTGGCCTGCGGTCGCGCGTCTTCGGGACCGGCGTCACTCCCGCGCAGGAAGTCGCCGCCGGGCACGCACGCCATGCCCTCGGGAGCGGCCTCGCAGTGGAGCGCCGCCGGCGGAGCGGCCAGCAGCAGCGCGGCGAGTGCTGTCACAGCGGTGTCCATGGATGTCGAGTACGAATCGCGCCGGTCAGCGCGTCGAGGCCCAGGAGCGACGACGATGGCGTGCCAGAGGCACGTCGAGGAGGAGCAACGCCGGCATCGTCGTGTTGGGCAAGCGAGGCGTGCTCGACATCCATGGACACCGCTGTCAATTGCGCACGAAGGCGTCCTCGGCGATGAGCTCACCGATGACGCGCGCGGCGGACTTCACGGACTCGCGACCGGGATGCCCGGCGAGCACCACGACCCAGCGCCGCTGCGAGCGCCGCTGATAGATGTAGACCACGTCGCACATCCAGCCTCCGGCGAATCCGGGCTTGTGATAGAGCGTCCAGCGGCGCCGCCGGTCGGCCTTCCGCAGCCCGTGCACCACCACGTTGCCGCGCTTGCGCACCGACTTCAGGGCGTTGCGGATGGTGCGCAGCGCGCGCGGATCGAGCCTGAAGCGGCGGCCCTTCGCGAGCTGCTCGTGCAGCATCAGCCGGTACATCCCCATCGCGAGGTCGTGAGGGGTCGCGCACGCGCCACTCCCGGCGCAGACATACTCGTGCTTCGCCTTGCGGCGGTGGAGCGTGCGCTTGCGCTTGCCGTTGCGCAGCACGATCTTCGGGCCACCCTTCTTGAAGGTGTCGCGGCCGCGCCAGGTGGACCGCTCGTAGGGGCGGTGGATGGCGGCGTGCTGGAAGCCTCGGTTGCGGTTGAGCACCCGCCCGTTGAGGAAGTCGTAGCCGGCGAGCTCGACCAGCCGGTTGTGCGCGTGGTTGTTCGACGGGCCGAGCGCGTCGCGCACGAGGTGGTCGACCCGGAACTTCCGCGTCTTGCCACGGCGATGGAACGTCGCCACCGTGCGGGGCCCGAGGCCCTTGGCGTGCAACAGCTCCAGGGCGCCGATGGCCGAGAAGAGCTTGATGGACGAGCCCGGATTCCAGTCGGCGTCGTCGTAGGTCGTCTTCCACGAGAAGGGGCGCTCGCGGTGGATGCTGCGCCCGTTCTTCGACAGCGTGATCTCGACGACGAGGGCCTTGAACCCGCGCGGCGGACGGAACCCCTTGGCACGCATCAGCTTCGGCAACAGCTTCTGGTCGACGCGGTGCCGGCCAGGCTTCAGCTTGCGCTTTGGTTTGCGCTTCTTCTTTGGTTTCGCGCTGGCGCGCTTCACCGGCTTGCCGTCGCAGCGTGGGATGCGCAGGACGTCACCGATGGCGAGATGGGTGCCGTCCATGGCGTTTGCGTTCTGGAGGTCTGCGACGCGGCAGCCGTAACGCCTGGCGAGCCTGGCGAGGGTGTCGCCGGACTTCACCGTGTGCTCGACGCGAGCCCGCTTCCCCTTGCACTTCGGGATGCGCAGATTCTGGCCGGCGCGGATGAGGTCACTCTTCAGCCGGTTGGCGCGCTTGATCGCGGAGACACTGCAGCCGTGCTTCTCGGCGATGCTGCCG